>WNEZ01000465.1_pt1 | contig 56429 bp, 43 predicted proteins | sample 5400521 | NCBI WGS metagenome assembly WNEZ01 (sample SAMN13153339, study PRJNA577476) | soil metagenome | isolation source: 120 cm saprolite under Douglas fir tree site 2 hole 1 replicate 1 | place: USA:California | collected 2015-04-18
AATTGGGGTGCCGGGGCTCTGACCAGTGACTGACGAGTGACAACCTGCCGACTCGCACTCATCACCTCCCAGCGCGACAGCACGGAACCAAGCTCTGCCGCCGAAGAGTTACGCGAGAACGACTGTCGCGAAGGACCGCCTCGAGTCTATGCAGCATGCAGCTTGTCACGATTCACCCACAGCTCAAACTCAGGCCCCAGGATTCCCGGACCCAACGAACTGCAAGAGAAAATGTGAGTCCATTTGTCATTGTTCAAGCTGCCTATGCCGAAGTCGGGCTGAATGCTCCCCACCATCGGCACCTGTCATTTGCCAACCTGTTGTCATTGACAGTTTTGCGATGTACGCGAAAAGGACTGCCATTTCGGAGATCGCGCTCCTAACCAACTGTCACCGTTGGACTATGGGCTGGGGGCCCGCTGAAGCTTCGAGTGGAACCTGGCATGCCCTAAACGAAAGAGCCTCGATTTGCGGGGCCTCAAAGCCACGCAGCCGGGTAATCGATAGTCGGACAACGCCCAAGGGGGATGAATGGACAAGAAAGGCCTCTTCTTTATCACAGTGCTCACGTTGGCATCGCTGTTGAGCGGTAATCGGGCGCTCGCGCAAGACTCTGGTTCCCAACCGGTCAGACAGGCGGAGAAGTCTGCAAACGGCGACAAGCTTCAATCGCCTCCCGATGATGACATCCAACTATTGCGGAAAGACCTGCGGTCGCAAAAGAAGCAGATTGTCGCGGCCAACATGGATCTGACCGACGCCGAGGCCATGAAGTTCTGGCCGGTTTACGACCAGTACGCTGCCGATCTGGCGAAGATCAACGACACCAAGGCCGCGCTGGTCCAGGAATACTTTCAGAACTACACCACCATGAACGGGGACCAGGCCGACAGCTACATCCGAAGGCGAGCGGCCGTCGAAGAGTCGATCATGCAGCTGAGACTCAAGTACATTCCCGTCTTCCGCAAAGTATTGTCGGGTAGACAAACGGTGTTGTTTTTCCAGATCGACTGGCGGCTTGGCCTGTTGATCGATTTGCAGCTGGCACAAATGCCGCTTATTGATCCCTAGGCTGCGTTCAGACGACGAGCACGCGATATGGCTCTTGGCCTCCGAGGAGATAAATTCACTTTGGCGAACAGCAAGGTCATGACCGGCGAACTGGAAATCAATGTAATTCACTCCGAGCAGGGCGCCCTTGCATCCTTGAGCGGTCGTATCAGCATCGACTCGTCGCCAGCCCTTCGCGACCGGCTTCTAGCGATCTTGCATAGTGAGCCCGTGCCGCCCGTGGTCGTCGAGTTGACAGATATTTCTTACATGGACTCCTCGGGTATCGCGACGTTGATCGAAGCCCTCAAGATCGCACGGAATCGCAAGACCACGCTACGCTTGAGCGGACTGCACGGTCGTCTGCTTCATCTCTTCGAGGTCACGGGGGTGCTGTCTTTGTTCGGAACGACGAGCGGTACAAGTGATCACTCTCAGTCGAAGGTGTTTTGATGGCAACTCTTCTCGAAGGCGTCGGACAAAAGACCCTCAATCACCTCGACTATGTCGGCAGTTTGAATATTCAGTTGTGGGCCACGCTGCGGGCCATGGGCGCCTCGTTGCCCATTGTTGGCAACCGCTACCGCTGGCAGGCAACTGTGCGCCAGATGCTGCAGATCGGTGTTGACGCGCTCCCGATGGTGGGCCTGATGGCGGTTTGTTCCGGATTTATTCTCGCCATGCAAGGGGCCTCCGAACTGCGCCGCTTCGGAGCCTTGCACTACGTCATCGATCTGGTTGCCGTAGGTTTCACCCGCGAACTCGGCCCGCTTCTCACCGCCATCGCCGTCAGCGGAAGGTCGGGCTCTGCATTCGCGGCAGAGATCGGAACTATGAAAGTGACCGAGGAGCTTGATGCGCTCCGGGTTATGGCCCTCGAACCGCTTGAGTTCTTACTGGCGCCAAAGTATCTGGCCGCGCTGATCGCGGTTCCTTGTCTGAGCATCGTCTCGAACGTCTGCGGCATTCTGGCTGGCGGATTGTTCATGTTCTTCAGCACGCGTCTTAGCCTGATCCTCTATTTGCGATACGTGCTGACTTCGATCGAGTTGCGGGACGTCATCGCCGGACTGATCAAGAGTGTGGCCTTTGCCACCATCATCGCTCATGTGGGCTGCCTGGAAGGATTTCGCGTCCGCGGAGGACCCGATGCGGTGGGCACTTCGACAACCAGCGCAGTGGTGAAATCAACTTTCCTTGTCATCGTTGCCGATGCCGTGTTCACCGCCATCTTCTATTTCACGGGGAAAGCCTGATGGCGATCGTTTCAGTTCGCGATTTGGTGGTCGAATACGACGGGCGCCGCATACTGGACGGGCTAAACCTTGACATCGAGCAGGGCGAGACCATGGTCCTTCTAGGCGGCAGCGGGTCCGGAAAAAGCACGTTGCTGCGCCACATCATTGGGCTGGAGCGTCCGAAGTCAGGCAGCGTCCTGGTGAAGGGGATCGATATTACACGCTGCTCCCAGCCCGAAATGAAAACCGTCCGGCGTTCGATCGGAGTCGCCTTTCAAAGTGCTGCCTTGTTCAATTCGCTATCGGTGGAGGACAACGTCGCCCTCACTCTGCGCGAGCACACTGCGCTCGCTCCTTCCATCATCGAACTGATGGTTTGGATGAAGCTGGCAGTGGTTGGCCTGGCGGACTTCGGCAAATTACCTCCGCAGGAGTTGTCAGGCGGTATGAAAAAGCGCGCAGGCGTCGCCCGTGCTCTGGCGCTCGATCCTGAAATCCTGGTGTTGGATGAGCCTTCGGCTGGACTGGATCCGATTGTTGCCGCGGAACTCGACGAACTCATTCTGCTGCTCAAAGAGGCCTTCCAGATGACGGTGATCGTCGTCACCCATGAACTGCCTAGCGCGTTCCGAATCGCCGACCGCATCGCGATGCTGTACAAGGGCGCGTTCAGTTCGGTGGGAACCAGGGATGAGATCAAGTCCAGCCAGAACCCACGCGTCCGGCAGTTCCTCGATCGCATACCCGGGGACATGGCGAAAGCTCCTGCCGCGGCCGCTTACTTCGAAAAATACTTCCAGACTGAGGAGGCAAACCAGTGACAACCGAAGCAAAGGTGGGCGCCTTCGTCCTCGGGTGCTTCTCGATCTTGGCATTTACGATCGTCTATCTGATTAATGCGCAGTTCAGCGGCGGTGCCGTGCCCTATCGCACTTATCTTCGCTATGCGGGCGGGCTAGAACCGGGAGCTTCGGTGCTGTTCGGAGGCATCCAGGCCGGCAAAGTCACCGCGGTGCGACCCTGGAAGACAGATCCCACCCGGATCGAGATTCTTCTGGAAGTAAAAGACGGCACTCCCTTGAATGAGAAGTCGGTCGCCAAGCTGGGCCTGGTGAGCATCATGAACAGCGCCGCCTTGTCGATCACCACCGGCAGCAACGAAGCCAAGCGGCTTGCACCGGGATCGTCGATTCCATCTCAGGAGGCTGCCAGCCTGGATGAGATCGCCGGCAAGATGGCCACCGTCGCAGACAGCGCCAACGCCCTGATCAAGCAGGCGCAGGGAGAGCTTGAGGGGATCAGTGGCGACGCGCGCAGTCTCCTGGCCAATCTGAACACTGTGACTGGCCCTGCCAATCAGCAGAAGATTCAAGCGGTCTTGGATCACGTAAACGGAATGCTCGCGACCGAAACCCCGAAGATCGATCGCATTTCAGACCAGTTGATCACCCTCAGCCAGCATGCCGACGAGACTATTCAGAACGTGAATGGCACGGTCACCGATGTGCGCGAGCCGGTTCGGAAAGACCTGGCTGAACTGCAGGCTACCTTGCAGGAAGCCAAGACCTTGCTGGTGAATATGCAGGTGATGGTGCGAGCGAACGACTACAAGATCGACGACACGGTGGAGAACATGCGAGTGGCCACCGACAACCTGGACCAGTTGACGGACTCGCTGAAACAGCGTCCATGGAGCTTGATTCGCATCAGGCAACCCAAAGAGCGCCGGGTTCCGCAATGACGTCCCGCAATGAAAGGAGCACCTGTGTGAAAAAGTATCGGATGACACTTATTGTCACGCTTGCGATTTCAGTCGCGTTGGTCGGCTGCATGAGCAAGGTGAAATACCCGGCCTACTACACACTCAACCTGCCGCCGGCGCCTGATCCGCCGGCCCAGGAAGGTGTCCGCGCTTCGCTCGCGATAAGGGAATTCCGGTCGCCTGGTTACCTGCGGCAAGGGGCCATTGTCTACAAGACATCGCCGGAGCAAATCGGCTTTTATGATTACCACCGCTGGGCGGTTGATCCGCGTGAACTTGTGACCAACGCGGTTGCAGACCGCCTGCGTGCCAGCGGTACCTTCACCCAGGTCAAACTCTACGACGGACGCTCCGACGTGAATTACATTTTGACTGGACGACTGGAAAAGCTTGAGGAAGTGGACTATCAAGGCGGAGTCAAAGTCGAGGTTGCGATCTCCGCTCAGATGACCAGCCTTGCCACCGGCGGAACCGTTTGGACCAACGCCGTTTCCGAAGTCGGAACCGTCGCTCAGCACGATGTGCCGGCAGTCGTCTCTGAAATGAATCAAACGATGAATCGGGCGATCGAGAAGTTGCTGACGCCGCCCCCAGCTTCCGTCATCACCAAAGGAAACTAGGCGGGACCGCCGCCCCGGTGTAGGAACGGGTCGGAGCCTGCCCTGAGCGAAGCTGAAGGGACCCGTCCGGGCCGAGCCCAGCTCGGCAGTTCTCGCCGGCGCCGTCCCAGCCGCTTCAACAGGCTGGAGAAGAATGGTTGGACACGGGCTGAAACAGCGAACCGCAGCGGCTAAAGCCCGAACTGCTTCCTGCGCCTTACGGCACGACTGGAAGTTGTGCCCTTCCCAAAGGCCCACCGACCGGCGCCCCCCCAAGGGCCACCGATCCGGCGTCATGGCACGACTCGAAGTTGTGCCCTTCCGAAAGCCCACCCCGATCAGTTTTTCCGTAACCCGTCGAAAATCGTCCTTGCCCGGAACCCCTGCCAACCGTTTGTCATGTGCTATGGCTTTGACAGTACCCGGGCGCTCCTCAGTTTCCATTTTCAGACGCTTACGAATGGCCTCTGCCATGCACTCGACTAGGCGCTTTCGCCACTTGCGACGAGCAAAAAAGCCACCCACTACGCAACGGAATGAAAATCTCGTTCAACTCCACCGCCGGGACACACAAGGAGCTTAAGAAATGACGCCTGTTGTAGAAGTAGAAGAGCCATCGACAACCTCAACCTCTCTCAGTGCTTATGGGAAAGCACGCTCCACCGTCAGCGGAACCCCGCTCAACCCCGATGAGCTGCGGCAGACAGACGCTTATTGGCGTGCCAGCCTCTACCTGTGCCTGGGGATGCTGTACCTCCAGGACAACCCCTTGCTCCGTGAGCCGCTCAAGATCGAGCACGTCAAGCCACGCATGCTGGGTCACTGGGGCTCGGATGCCGGTCAAGCCTTCACTTACATCCATTTCAACAGGCTGATTAAGAAGTACGATCTAAATGCGTTCTACGTTAGCGGACCCGGGCACGGGGCGCCCTCGGTTCTGTCCCAGGGCTACCTCGAGGGGACATACTCCGAGGTCTATCCGGACAAGAGTGAAGACCTGCGCGGACTGCAACGCTTTTTCCGGCAGTTCTCATTCCCCGGAGGGATCGGCTCGCACTGCACGCCGGAGACGCCCGGTTCCATTCACGAAGGAGGTGAATTAGGCTATTCCATCTCGCATGCCTACGGGTCGGTCTACGACCACCCCGACCTGATCGCCCTGACCGTGGTGGGCGACGGCGAGGCCGAGACCGGCCCGCTGGCCACCAGCTGGCACAGCAACAAATTCCTCAACCCGATCCGCGACGGGGCGGTGCTACCGGTGCTGCATCTCAACGGCTACAAGATCAACAACCCCACACTGCTGGCCCGCATCAGCCGCGAGGAGCTGGAAGCGCTGTTCGTCGGCTACGGGTACACCCCGCATTTTGTGGAGGGCAGTGACCCCGAAAGCATGCACCAGGCGATGGCCGCGACCCTGGAACACTGCGTCCTGGAGATCCGCAAGATCCAGGAGGAGGCGCGGCGGACCGGCAAGCCGTCGCGGCCACGCTGGCCCATGGTCATTCTGCGAACCCCCAAGGGCTGGACAGCCCCGCGGAAGGTGGACGGACAATATCTGGAAGGCTTCTGGCGCGCGCACCAGATCCCGCTGCCTGACGTCCACTCCAACCCTGCTCACCTGCAACTGCTGGAAAAATGGCTGCGCAGCTACGAGCCGGAGAAGCTCTTTGATCGGGCGGGCCGGCTTATCCCGGAACTGCGAGCGCTACCGCCTGAGGGGACTCGACGGATGAGCGCCAACCCCGTCGCGAACGGCGGGCTGCTTCGCAAGCCTCTCGACATGCCCGACTTCCGCACCCTCGGCGTCGAGGTCAAGAAACCAGGAACAATCCAGGTCGGTAACGCCGGCTTCCTCGGCCTCCTGATGCGGGAGATCATGAGGCGGAATAAGAACAACTTTCGGCTCTTCGGGCCGGACGAGTCGCAGTCCAACAGGCTCGACGCGGTCTACGAGGTCACCGAGAAGGCCTGGCTCGCCGAGTACTTCCCGGAGGACGCCGATGGCGGCCACCTGGCCCCGGACGGGCGCGTCATGGAGATGCTCAGCGAGCATACCCTCGAAGGGTGGCTGGAGGGCTACATTCTGAGCGGCCGGCACGGCCTGATCAACAGCTACGAGTCGTTTGTCCACCTCCTCGACTCCATGTTCAACCAGCACGCAAAGTGGCTGGAGAAGTGTAACGATGTACCGTGGCGGGCGAAGGTCTCCTCGCTCAACATGCTGGTCAGTGGCCTGGTCTGGCGACAGGACCACAACGGGTTCACGCACCAGGACCCAGGCTTCCTCGACGTGGTCGCGAACAAGAGCCCGAACATAGTGCGCATCTACCTTCCGCCCGACGCCAACTGCCTGCTCTCGGTTGGCGATCACTGCTTCCGCAGCGAAAACTATATCAACGTCATCGTTGCAGACAAACAGCCGCAGGACATGCAGTACCTGGACATGGAGGCGGCGATCGCCCACTGTACCAAGGGCCTGGGTATCTGGAACTGGGCCAGCAACGACCAGGGGACAGAGCCCGACGTAGTAATGGCAAGCTGCGGCGACGTGCCGACGGTCGAGTGTTTGGCGGCCACCGCCCTGCTGCGGCAGCGCATCCCCGATGTCAAGATCCGGGTCGTGAACGTCGTGGACCTGTTTAAGTTGCTGCCCAGCACCGAACACCCGCACGGGCTGACGGACCGCGAATTCGAGGCCGTCTTCACGCCGGACAAGCCGGTGATCTTAACCTTCCACGGATACCCCGGGCTGATCCATCGACTCACCTACAGGCGGCCAAGCCAGCACAACATCCACGTGCGCGGCTACAAGGAGCAGGGCAACATCAACACGCCCCTGGAATTGGCGATCCGCAATGAGACCGACCGCTTCACCCTGGCCATCGATGCCATCGATCGGATCCCTCGCTTGCGCACCACCGCCGCCGCTGTTCGCCAAGAACTTGCCGACCAGCGAATTGCGTGCGAGCAGTACGCTTACGAGCACGGCATCGACCGGCCCGACATCACCGAATGGAGGTGGCCGCACCCGACCTCCTAGGTTGAAAGCAGCGTAAGGGGTGGCTGGCAACGCAGAACTGGCCACCCCCATGACAGGCGGCAATTTGGTGGTCTGTTTGCATCTACCACGCAATGAGTGATCGCCAAACGACAACTGGTTTGATTCGAGTGGCGCGAATTGCCACGAACATTTGAAAGCGCAATTCCAGAATATGCATTGCGGAACGATGATCACCGGAGCGATGTGAATGAGTCTGCTTATGACATCAATGACAAGATTGGGCACATCATTAAGAAAAACCGGGAGCGTCGCCTATGTCTGACGCTGGTCTTGCGTACCTGGCTTCGCCTGATGTATTGGCCCGTGCCCGAAAGATCAAACTTTTTCTGATGGACGTAGACGGTACGCTCACCGATGGCGGCGTCTGCCTGTCTTCGGCCACAATCGCCGACGGCTTAGGAGAACCGATCGTCTCCGAAACGAAAGTGTTCAACTCCCAGGACGGCCAGGGATTATCCCTTGCCCACACCATGGGGATTCAGACAGGCTTCATCACCGGCCGACACTCACCGGCCGTGGCTAGGCGTGCTCAAGAGCTGAAGGTCACTTTTGTTTATCTGGGACAGGGGAAGAAGACGGCGGCTTTCGAAGAGTGCGTGCAAAAGGCAGGCGTGACCGAAGACGAGGTTGCTTATATGGGCGATGACTTGCCGGACATTCCTCTGGCGCAGCGAGCCGGACTGGCAGTGTGCGTAGCCGGCGGGGCACCTGAGTTAGCGGCTGTATGCCACTTCACCACTCGCCGGCTTGCGGGGCGGGGTACCGCGCGCGAGGTGGTGGAACTAATCCTGAAGGCGCAGGGACGTTGGGAGGAGGCAGTACCCCAGGCGCTTGCGTAACAAAACTGCCGATTAAGAATTTAGAACGAAACCGACGAAGTTCATCCAACGAATTGAGAGGATTTTTCATGAGCGTAGCAGCCCTCCCCACAACTACTCCAACGCCGCTTGGAATGGATCTGACCAGCATCAACACCATCCGCACCTTGTCCATGGATGGAGTGCAAGCAGCAAATTCGGGACATCCGGGAACGCCCATGGCGATGGCTCCGGTGGCTTACACCCTGTGGCAACAGTTCCTTCGCTTCGATCCGCAGGATCCCGTATGGCCGAACCGCGATCGCTTCGTGCTCTCGATTGGGCACGCGTCCATGCTGCTCTACTCCCTGCTTCACTTGACCGAAGTCCGAGCCGTCAGCAAGGACTACGAAACTCTTGGCGAAGTATCGGTACCGCTCGACGCGATCAAGGCGTTCCGCCAACTGGACAGCCGCTGCCCGGGACATCCCGAATACCGCTGGACATCGGGTGTAGAGACGACCACCGGGCCGCTCGGCCAGGGCGTCTCCACCAGCGTTGGCATGGCCATCGCCCGTCAGTGGCTGTCGGCGCGTTACAACCGCCCCGGTTTCGAGGATCTGTTCGACTTCAACGTCTACGCGCTTTGCGGAGACGGCTGCATGATGGAGGGCATCTCCCACGAGGCTGCCTCCCTCGCCGGACACTTGAAGCTTTCCAACCTTTGCTGGATTTACGACAACAACCACATCACTATCGAAGGCAACACTGCCCTGGCCTTTACCGAAGACGTAGCCACTCGCTTCCTCGGCTACGGCTGGAACGTGACTCGCGTGGGCGACGCAAATGATCTCGAGATGCTGGCCCGCGCGTTCCGAACCTTTCAAAACACCAAAGATCGCCCCACGCTGATTATCGTAGACAGCCACATTGGATACGGCGCGCCCCACAAACAAGACACCAGCGGCGCCCACGGCGAACCTCTGGGCGAAGACGAGATCCGCCTCGCCAAGCGCAATTACGGTTGGCCAGAAGACAAAAAGTTCTACGTGCCGGATGGCGTTTACGATCACTTCCGCCAGGGCATCGGAAAACGCGGCAAGCAGTTGCGCGACGCCTGGTTCGCGCGCATCGGCGAGTATCGCAAGCAATACCCCGAGCTCGCCGAAGAACTATTCCGGATGCAACATCGCCAGCTCCCGGAAGGTTGGGACCGCGATCTGCCCGAGTTCCCCGCAGACCCGAAAGGTTTGGCGACTCGCGAGTCCTCGGCAAAGGTGCTGAACGCAGTCGCCAAAAATATTCCGTGGTTCATGGGAGGCGCGGCAGACCTCGCACCCTCGACCAAGACCCGTTTGACGTTTGAAGGCGCGGGCGATTTTTCAGCGGACAATTATGCCGGACGCAATTTTCACTTCGGAATCCGCGAACATGCCATGGGCGCTATTCTGAACGGGATGAGTCTGGTAAAAGTCCGGCCCTTCGGTTCGGGATTTTTCATCTTCGTCGACTACATGCGCGGATCTCTTCGCCTGAGCGCGATCATGGAGATTCCGGTAATTTACGTGTTCACTCACGACTCGATTGGAGTGGGCGAGGACGGCCCCACCCATCAGCCAATTGAGCAGCTTTCCCACATGCGTTCCATGCCCGGCCTGATTATGATCCGGCCGGCGGACGCGAATGAGGTGAGAGAAGCCTGGAAAGTGATACTCCAACTCCATCACGAGCCGGCGGTGCTGGTACTCACTCGCCAAGCCGTGCCGACCATCGACCGTAAGAAGTACGCTTCAGCATCGGGCTTGGCCCGCGGGGCATACGTTCTCGCCGATGCCCCCAGCGGCAACCCTGAAGTCATCCTGATCGGCACCGGCAGCGAGGTTGCCCTCTGCCTGGATGCGTACGAGCAATTAACCAGAGAGGGCGTGCGCGCGCGGGTGGTCAGCATGCCGTCGTGGGAGCTATTTGACGATCAGGACAAGGCCTACCGCGAATCTGTACTTCCTCCCAGCGTGAAGGCGCGAGTGTCGGTGGAAGAGGCATCCGATTTTGGCTGGAGCAAATATACCGGCTCCGAGGGCCACAACGTTTGCATCGAAAGCTTTGGAGCCTCGGCGCCTCTAAAGCATCTGTTGAAGAAGTTCGGCTTCAACGCCGAAAACGTGGTAGCTGCGGCGAAGAGCCAGATTGCGCAGCATGGGAGCGCAAAATGAAAGTGGGCGTGGGCGCCGATCACGGCGGATTCGAAATGAAGCAGCAGCTCGCCAGTTTGCTGGAGACCGAAGGCCACGAGGTCGTCGATTTTGGCAACAAGGTCTATGACACCAACGATGACTATCCCGACTTTGCCATTCCTCTCGCTCGCGCTGTGGCGAGTGGAGAAATAGAACGTGGCGTTCTGGTGTGCGGCAGCGGCGTGGGTGCCTCTGTAGCTGCAAACAAGATCGACGGCGCCCGCGCGGCGCTCTGTCACGATCACTTTTCGGCTCGCCAAGGTGTGGAGGATGACAACCTGAACATACTCTGCTTCGGAGGCCGCACCACGGGTATCGCGGTGGCCTGGGACTGCACTCAAAACTTTCTCGAGGCCAGGTTCAGCGGCGCAGACCGGCATCGTCGCCGCCTGGCCAAGGTCACTCAACTTGAAAGCCGCACTCTTGCGGAACATCATGTGTAGTAATAGGTTTATGAGCTTTAAATCATAGGAGACCACAATGAAGTTGCTTGAATCCCTGGAACAATACACGACCGTCGTCGCGGATACGGGTGATATCGAAGCCATTGCCCGGCACCGACCGCAGGATGCAACCACCAATCCTTCGCTTCTTTTTCACGCCGCCCAGATGCCGGTCTACCGGCACCTAGTGGAGGAAGCGACCGACCTCGCCCTGGAACGCGGCGGCAGTCACGACGCCATGGCGGAAGAATTCATCGATCGTCTTTTCGTCCTTTTTGGACTGGAGATCCTCAAGGTGGTTCCCGGCCGCGTCTCTACCGAGGTCGCCGCCAGTCTGAGCTTCGATACCCAGGCAACGATCGCCAAGGCGCACAAGCTCATCTCGCTGTATGAAAAGAAGGGCGTGGGTCGCGAACGCATCCTGATCAAGATCGCCAGCACCTGGGAGGGCATTCGGGCCGCCGAACTTCTGGAGAAGGAAGGCATCCACTGCAATCTGACGCTTCTTTTCAGCTTCGCCCAGGCAGTGGCGTGCGCCGAGGCCGGAGTGACCTTGATTTCTCCTTTCGTCGGCCGCATTTACGATTGGTATAAGAAGGAGGGCGGCGGCGCGGAGATCCCCGCGGACAAGGACCCCGGCGTGGCCTCCGTCACTCGCATCTACAATTACTACAAGAAATTCGGCTACAAGACCCAGGTGATGGGTGCAAGTTTCCGGAACGTGAATCAGATCGTTCGCCTGGGCGGATCGGATTTGCTCACCATCAGTCCTGACCTGCTTGACCAATTGGAACAAACTGAGGGCACTCTGGATCGGAAACTCGATCCGGTAAAAGCGCAGACTAGTAAGGAAGAACGCCTTCACCTGGATGAGAAGACGTTCCGCTGGATGCACAACGAGGACGCAATGGCGACTGAGAAGCTGGCCGAGGGCATCCGCAAGTTCAATAGCGACGCCCGTCACCTGCAAGATTTCGCGCTCTCCCAGGTTGCCCAAAAGGTCGGCTGAGCCGCGATTCTTTCTCCCTGAACCGGTCTCATGAAGTATCTCGGGAGCTCATGAGGTGGTTTCGGGAAGCTCCTGAAGTCGTTTCGGGCATAAAGTCGTTGCGGGAAGGCACGGCTTCCAGCCGTGCCGCTATCGCTCGGTTAAAAACTGCGGGCTTTAGCCCCGGAGGGTTTTCCGTTGCCTCTGCAGGACTTTTCTTTCGCCCAGAAAGTGGAGGTGCTCGGATGAGCCCGGCTCGTGCAGTACTTTGGGATATGGACGGAACACTTATTGACTCAGAGGAGTTCCACTGGATCGCATGGCGGGAGGCGATGGCGAATGAGGGCATCGCCATTACTCACGAGCAGTTTCTTTCCTCCTTCGGTCAGCGCAACGATTCCATCCTTCCTCGATGGCTGGGCTCGGCATCGACCCCCGAGCGCATTGAGAAAATCGCAAACACAAAAGAGGAACTCTATCGCGATCTGGTTCGCAAGAATGGAATCGCGGCGCTACCCGGGGTTTCAAGCTGGTTGCTCCGGCTTCACCAGCAAGGGTGGCTCCAGGCAATCGCTTCGGCCGCGCCGCGCGCGAACATCAACGTCGTCCTCGAGGCTCTGGCGGCTGCCCACCATTTTCAGGGCATCGTTTCCGCTGAAGATGTGCACAGAGGCAAACCGGATCCGGAAGTGTATTTGGCAGCAGCCTCGCGAGTCGGCGCATCCCCCGACCGGTGCATTGTTGTGGAAGACGCCGTCGCCGGCGTAGAAGGTGCGCGCCGCGCCGGTATGCGGAGCATCGGAGTAAGTCACAACGGCAAGCATCTGCCCGCTGATGTGGTGGTGCCGTCTCTTGATCTCCTAAATCCGGACGCTTTCGATACATTGTTGCAGGGCAGTCGTCCTGCCATCAAAAATGGGTAGCTGCATGGTTCACCTCTCCCGCACTCCGTGAGCTGGCGGAATCCTTCGGAGGCGAGGCGGAAACTCAGGAGAGCACAAGACCTCATCGCCAAGGAACTATCCGTGATGAAAGGCTTTGAAATACCGCTGGCCAGTTGGCGGGTTCACGCCACCGCCGCCGAGCTTCACCAATACTCCGGCAACTCCGAACTGGCGGACTACCACCTGGCCATCAGCCGCGACACGATCATGAAGCTGGCGAATTCCCTGCCTGTGGAGGAGCCACTTCGACAGATATTCCTGTCAGCTCCGATAGTTCGCAAGATCCTGGGCGACTCAACCCTGGCAGTAGCTTTTCGCCGGTACCAGCCTCAAGAGTCGCTGGTCTTGCCCTGCTGATCCGGTGTCTCAGACTGTGCTTCGGGCCAGAGAGCAGAGAGCATCAGTCCGACCGCAATCCCCAGCGATACTTCGAAGAACCGGTGAACTGCGATCAACCATACGCTGGCAGATCGCGTCACGAGCATTACAATCGCCAGAGTAATGCTCGCATACCGATAAGCGCTTTTCTCGACCTGCAAACCCGCGCACAGGATTCCAATCAGGAAAACCGCTACGCCGAATGCCCAGACGCTTCCCCCAAAGTAAGTGGCAGCCGCCGCCCCGACCACCGCGCCGATCGCAGTTCCCGCGAAGCGCTGCACGGAAATCGGCAAGGCGGCGCCCAGCGTCGACTGCATCACGATCATGGTCGAGATCGTAGACCAGTAGGCCTCCGGCAAGCGAAACCAGCGGGCGATCAGGTAGGACAAGATCGCCGCCACCGCGGTTCGGGCAGCATGAATCACAGACGAGGGGTTATCCTTGGCGACAATCAGCTTACTGAGTTGCCCCATCTTCATCTGAGTTACCAGAAATTCTTTTTGCCATCGATCGGCCGGGCCCGCTATCTTCTGACGAGGATCATCACTACTTAGCGAGGGAAGATAGATGATGGAGCGAACCTAGCGGGTCGACGCAGTGACCTGATCGGTCTTAGGTTCGACGGTACGGATTTCGCCAGCAATCTCCCGGTTGAAGTCGAAATCAGTTGTCGCCGTGCCGGTGATCAGTCGTGCGCCACGGCTGAAAGTCAGATCCTGGATGGCCCACTGAATAAAAACCAGGATACGACTCTGAAACTCGACAATATACATCAGGTGGATGAACGCCCAGACCAGCCAGGCCGGCAGGCCGGAAATATGCAGGCCGAAGATGTTGGCCACAGCCGCCGCCCGCCCAATGACCGCCAGATTTCCCTTATCGAAATACTCGAAAGCCTTCGACCCTGGTTTACCCTGTACCTTCCTCACGATCGCCTTGGCGGCGTATGTTCCTTGCTGCATCGCAACCTGCGCAACCCCTGCCAACGGCTTTCCCTTCGAGTCCAAAGAGAGAGCGAGATCTCCGATGACATAGAGATCCGGAAAATTGGAGACTGTGAGATCGGGACCTACTTTGATTCTTCCTCCCTTATCGGTCTCGGCTCCGGTTCGCTTCGCCAATGTCCGCCCCAGAGGAGAGACCGTGACCCCGCCGGCCCAAATGACAGTTCGGGTGGCCAGGCGGTCGGTGCGGTCGCCGATCTCCAGGATCACGCCCTCGCGATCGACCTGCTTCACCTTGGCGCCTGTTCTTACCTGCACTCCGAGCTTCGCCAGAGAGCGTTCTGCCTTCTTCGCCAAATCTTCCGGAAAGGTCATAAGAAGACGCGGCGCTCCGTCCAGCAGAATGATCTGTGCTTCTTCCGGGTGGATGGAACGAAAGTCATTCTTCAGCGTCTGCCGGGCGATTTCGCCGATCGCACCCGCGAGTTCTACCCCGGTCGGGCCTGCCCCCACGATCAGGAAAGTGAGCCATTCGCGCCGGTCTGCAGGATCCGGGATCCGTTCTGCGACTTCAAAGGCGTACAAAATCTTGTGCCGGATATTGGTCGCTTCCTCCACGCTTTTCAGGCCGGGAGCCCATTCTTTCCAGGCGTCGTTACCGTAATAAGAGCTTTCCGAACCCGACGCGACAATCAGCGAATCGTATTCTAAGCTGGCCCCATCCGCGAGCAGCACGCGCTTCGCTACCGGATCGATATCCTGAACGTCACCCAGGAACACGCGAGTGTTTTTCTGGCGGCTCAAGACGCTGCGCAGCGGGGCCGCGATCTCGCCAGGCGAAAGCGAACCGGTGGCGACTTGATAGAGGAGGGGCTGAAACAGGTGGTAGTTGCGACGGTCGATCAACGTCACGTCAACCGGCGCCGACTTCAGCGCCTGCGCCGCGCACAGACCTCCAAATCCACCGCCTACGATGATGACCTTCGATCGTCCGCTCATGGAACCTCTCGTTCTCCTTTGGTTTCTTCTTCCGTCTAATCCGCTGCTCGCGTGCTGCACCCAGCACTTCCCTGCCCTGCAGAACAAAACTCCAAGCAGCTATGTCTTTCCGTCGCCGCTCCTGGGTCGAAGCAGGACAACAACCGACCTCGGGGCTACCACATATCTCGCACTCTCCAGAGGCACGCCGCGATCCGAGAAATCGTCGGGACTCGGGAAAGCTGTGTCCACGATTCTTTTCCACTCCTGCGTCCTGCCCTCTTGTACCTGGAACTCCAACTTTTCCCAATACGCATTGATCATCACATAAATATCGTCGTCCTCTTGGGAAGCGCCGTGCAGGCAGAATGCCAGGCTGCGAGAGTCGTTTGAGAAATCCACCGTAGAACCAGTTCCGTACCAGTCGACATCCTCTCGCCAGAACCGGCTGCGGCCCAGCGAAGGATGAGTCTTCCGGAACGCGATCATGCTTTTGAAAAAACGGAAGATATCCTTATTCGCCCGGAGCTGGCTCCAGTCCAGCCATCCCGTTTCGTTGTCCTGGTTGTAGGGATTGTTGTTGCCGAACTGAGTGTTCAGGAATTCGTCCCCGGCTCGGAACATCGGGACTCCGTTCGACAGCATCAGCAGACAGCAGAAATTCTTGACCTGCTTCCGTCGCAGCGCAAGCACCGCCGATGGCAATCCTTCTTCCCCTTCGTGCCCACAGTTCCAACTGTAGTTGTCGTCCATGCCGTCCTGGTTGTTATGGCCATTTGCCCAGTTGCGCTTGCGATCGTAAGAGACGAGATCGTACAGAGTGAAGCCGTCGTGGGAGGTTACATAGTTCACGCTCTGGAAGGCGTGAAAAGCGAGGTCGCGGCTGTCGGGAAAGAGGTCATCGCTGCCGTAGATGCGCCGCATCAGGTCGGGAACCATCCCTGAGTCACTTTTCACGAAACGGCGAATGTCGTCGCGGAATCGTCCGTTCCACTGCAGCCAGGTCAGACCCGGGAATCCGCGGCCAAGTTGATAAGCGTTTGTATCCCAGGGTTCTGCGATCAAGCGTAACCGGCCCAGCTCCGGATCGGCGGCAATTTCGCTGAAGATGGGAGCGTCTCCCCAGTTAAGGGATCCATCCGCATTACGGCTGAACACCGACGCCAGATCAAAGCGGAAGCCATCGATATGCATCTCTCGCTTCCAGTAACGCAAGCTGTCCATCACCATCTTGCGCACATGTGCCTGGCCGAAATTCAGGGTATTGCCTGTCCCGGAATAATTCGCGTAGGGATTTGCCGGGTCGGAGGAGAGCATGTAATAGCTGGCGCTGTCGAAACCCTTGTAGCTGTAGATGGGTCCCCTGTGGTCGCCTTCGCAGGTGTGGTTGTACACCACGTCGAGCACCACGCCGATACCCGCCTGATGAAAAGCCTTTACCATGCTTCGGAATTCAATGTGCTGCTCATCATCCTCACGCGTGGTTGCGTACTGTCCGTGGGGCGCGAAGAAGCTCAACGGCATGTAACCCCAGTAGTCCCCCTCCTGTGGATCACGCTGAAAAATTGGCATGAGCTCGACAATTGTTATCCCGAGCTCCTTCAGGTATGGAATCTTTTCCATCAGGCCGGCATACGTGCCGGCACGAGACGGATCTACGCCAGAGTTTGGGTTTTTGGTGAATCCCTTCACGTGAAGTTCGTAGATGACGGCATCATGCTCGTGATGCGGCGCCGGGTCCCCTGACCAGTCGAATGTGGGCCGGTGACCCGTCAGCGCACCCAAAGGCGCTCGGCCCGCGTTTGGTCCTTCCCGCATTGCCAGCTCGCGATCAAAACCGGGTGGGAAGAAAATGCATTTCGCGTAGGGGTCGAGGAGAACCTTCTGCGGATCGAAGCTGTGAAGTCGGGAAGCGCTCTGCCCCGATACCGAATACGCGTAATAACGGGCTTCAGCGATCTCTGTGACGGGCACCCGGCAGTGCCAAATCCGCCCTGACTTGTTACGCAGAAAATCGAAGCGGAACGTCCGCAGGGGGTTCGCCAAATCACTGGCGGAATAGAGCAACAGGGTGACACTTTCCGCATGTTCAGCCTGCACGGCAAAGTTGAACGCCTGCTGCTCTTCAATCCAGGTGACACCGACTGGCAATGGACTGCCTTCAGCCTGCACCCATGTCAGGCGTTTCGCAGGCGCGTCCGCCCCCGCTGGATAGTTCGCCTCGGCATGGACCATATCGGTTGAGCTTTTCACGATGCCTCTCGACAACCTCTAACTCTGGCGAACGGTTCTCGGAAAAACGACGTTCAATGTCGTCGGTGTGAGAGTGCCCCACGCTCGCCGTCTCCGTTGTCATTCATTCCAGTCTTGCCGGGGGATTCTCCTCCTTATTAATAGGGCGGAAGGAAAGACGTCCCCGAAGTACTTGTTTCTTCACAACGTCGGCTGGTCAGCCTCCTAGGCTGCTACGTCCCGAGCCGCCGCACGATCCGCAACAATCACCGCCTGGTTCTGGAGAATCCGGCCCGCTGGGATCGACGGATCGCCCTTGCGCAAGCGGGCCAACGCGTCAACTTTCTCACCGCCGGTCACCAGCCACAGAACGCGCCGGGCCCGGTTGATGACCGGATACGTCAGAGTCATTCGCCTGCGTCCCTGGTAAACACCGGTCAGGGCGACATCCGCGTCAGTAATGTTGAGCACAGGATCTCCCGGGATCAAAGAAGCCGTGTGTCCGTCCGGGCCAAGGCCCAGGTGGACCAGGTCGAGGGTCGGAGGCGAGCCGGCGACCTTGCACAAAACCGACGCATACTGCCGGGCCGCGACCTCGAGGTCCGGCGATTCAACGGGCATAGCAAAAATCTGCTCGGGGCGAATCGGCGAGTGCTCGAGCAGGCTTTCTTGAAGATGCGTGAGATTCCTGTCCGGATCCCCCGCCGGCGCCACGCGTTCGTCCACTTGCACTACGTGGACGCGATCCCACGGGAGCTTTTCCGTGGCCAGCGCACGCAGCATGATCCAGGGGGTGCGGCCGCCGCTAACGGCCATTACAAACTGTCCGCGAGCCGCGATCGCAGCACCGGCTTCCGCGACGATGAGCTTGGCGGCCGCTCGCGCGGTAGATTCGTCGTCGGCAAACACTTCCATCTTCATCCGGCTTCTCCGCTTCTACGTTGCTCAATTGCCGTTAGTGGGACGCATCCCCGGAACCAAAACGCGTAAGCCTGTCCTCAAGCCGCCTGCGTGCCGACGGCCGGCTTGTCGCGTCCAACGATCGGGTTGTGCCAGCCACCCAGTGGCGTCACTCGCTCAACCTCATTCGGCCCCCAGTTCTGGGGGTCGTAAGGATAAACGGGCGTGCCCTTCTTAAGCACTGGATCGACGATCCGCCATGCTTCTTCCACGTAGTCTTCCCGAGCAAAAAGAGTAGCGTCTCCGGCCATGGCATCACCCAGGACGCGTTCGTAGGCATCCATTTCCTCCGCATTGGGTTGCTGGCTGCCAATCATCTCGGCAGACTTGCCAACCAATTTCTCGCCCGGAGCCATCACGGTCATGCCCATGGCGATACCCACATCGGGGCTGATCCGGAACCGGAGATAATTCGAATGCAGAACATCGGCTGGGATCACGGTGGGTGGCTTTCGCAGCCGGCAGACGATTTCAGTACACGTCACTGGCAGACTCTTCCCCGCCCGGATGTAGAACGGAACGCCTTGCCAGCGCCAGGAATTGACCTCGAGTTTGAGCGCGGCGAAAGTCTCCACTTTCGAATCGGAGGCCACACCCTTCTCGTCGAGATAGCCGTTAAACTGCCCCCGAATGATGTTTCTCTCATCCAGCACCGGAATTGCCTTCAGCACTTTGACCTTCTCATCACGAATGGACTCGCTGTCCATCCTCACCGGTGCTTCCATGGCGAGATTGCACAGGACCTGGAACAAGTGATTCTGGACTACGTCGCGAATAGTGCCGGTTTGATCGTAAAATGCGCCACGGCCTTGCACACCGAAATCCTCCGCCATGGTGATCTGCACGCTCTCGATATAGTTCCGGTTCCAGAACGCTTCCATGAACGCGTTTGCGAAACGGAAGACCACCATGTTGTGCACCGGCCGTTTGCCCAGGTAATGGTCGATCCGGAAAATCGCGGTTTCATCGAACTTCCGAAGGAGCACCTTATTTAGGTGTTGCGCCGACGCCAAGTCATGGCCGAACGGCTTTTCGACGATGATCCTGGCGTCTGTGGTGCAGCCGCAATGCGCGAGTTGTTCGAGCACGGATTCGAACAGCGTGGGCGGGATCGCGAGATAGTGCGCCGGCCGCTGCGCAGTCTTCAGTTCCTCGCCCAGCGCCTTGAACGTAGCAGGATCGTTGTAGTCTCCATCGACATAGCGGAGTAAGGAAGAAAGCTTCTCAAACGCGGCGGAATCGACACCGCCATGTTTTTCGAGGCTGTCGAGGGCGCGCGCCTTGAGCTGGTCGAGTGTCCAGCCCGCTTTTGCCACGCCGACGACCGGCACATTGAGGTGGCCGCGCTTCAGCATGGCCTGCAGCGCGGGAAATATCTTCTTGTACGCCAGGTCGCCGGTTGCCCCGAAAAAAACCAGTGCGTCGGAATGCGAGTCAGTCACAGTCATCTCCTTAAGCCACCTTGGATTTGTCGTCGGATTTTTCCAGGTGTCCGCCGAATTGAAAGCGCATCGCGGACAACACTTTGTTGGCGAAGTCGGCCTCGCCCCGCGAGCTAAATCGCTCGTAAAGGGCGCTGGTCAGGACCGGCACCGGGACCGCTTCGTCGATCGCAGCTTTGATCGTCCAGCGCCCTTCGCCAGAGTCGGACACTCGGCCGGCAAACTTCGCAAGATTCGGGTCCTGCAGCAGCGCACTGGCCGTGAGATCGAGCAACCAGGAAGCAATTACGCTTCCGCGACGCCATACTTCCGCTATGTCGCGCAGGTTCAGGTCGTACTGGTAGTGTTCGGGATCTCGCAGCGGCGTGGTTTCAGCATCGGCCGCGCCGCCCGCCTGCTTGCCCACGTTGGCCGCGCGCAGCACGCCGAGGCCTTCGGCGTATGCCGCCATGATTCCGTATTCAATTCCGTTGTGCACCATCTTGACGAAGTGGCCGGCGCCATTCGGCCCGCAGTGCAGGTAACCTTCCTCGGCGGTGCCGCCGATTTTTTCCCGGCCCACGGTGCGAGTGATGTCGCCGATTCCCGGCGCGAGCGCGTCGAAGATCGGATCGAGGTGCTTGACGACGTCGTTCTCGCCGCCAATCATCATGCAGTAACCTCGCTCCAGACCCCACACGCCTCCGCTGGTGCCCACATCAACATAGTGAATCTTCTTGGGAGCAAGTTCCTTGGCCCGCCGAATATCGTCGATGTAGTACGAGTTGCCGCCGTCGATGAGAATGTCTCCGGCATCGAGGTGAGGCAGCAGGTCAGCGATGGTGCTATCGACCACGGCGGCAGGAACCATCAGCCAGATCGCTCGCGGCTTGGCCATGTTCTTCACCAGTTCTGCGAGCGAGCCGGAACCTGTAGCCTTCTCCTTGACCAATTCGCCCACCGCGTTCGCCGACCTGTCGAACACCACGCAGCTGTGGCCCTTATTGATGAGCCGCCGCACCATGTTGGCGCCCATTCTTCCAAGTCCGATCATTCCAAGTTGCATGTTTATCTCCTCTTTCATTTTCGCAGCGGATTAATGACCGCCGGCGTCTCGTCGCACGTCCCTCTTCCGTCTGTTCTTCAACCCTTGATCCTTGCGCTCATTTCTTACGCGGGAACGACTTTGTCCCGAGTTTCGAAGATCTCCACGAACTGCTGGTAGCGGCGGGCAATCTCTGCTACGGCGGCATCCCGCGTGATCTTCTTCCCGCGCCAGTCAACCAGCGGATCCCAGAAGCTGGTGCGGCCGACGGCGAAGCCGATGAAGCCCGGGACCGCCGACGCGATGGTGAGCCATTCGCGGACCTTCCTGTCGTCCTCGCCCCGGCCCAGGATGATGCAGCCCACGTGGTTGCGGCCTCCCTGGCGGGCGGCAGCGACAATTCTTTCGCAATCTTCGTGCCGGTCGAGTCCTTCGATCTTCCACACATCCGGCTCGACCTGCGCGTCCTGCAGTTGCTCGATCGTCTGCGCCATCAGCCGGGGACGAAGCTCCAGATCGTAAGCCTTCTTGTCTCCCTTGAGCTTGTCGAGTTGGGCCTTCTCTGCCGGGACCAGCAGTTCGAACATGAACCGGCTGCGACTCTTGCCGCTGTGCAAATAATCCGACAACCTCTTCAGGCGGCTCGATTGACGCCGGTTGAGACTCTGGTCCCCTTCCGGGTTGTAACGGACCAGGACCTTGCAGAAGGTCGGCTGAAAGGCCTCAATGTGCTTGGCGAAGTCTTCGCCGTATTCGAAGTCGAACTCATCCTGCCCACTTTTCTCAGCGGGGCATGCGGTGGAGTAACCCTCTGCACTGGCATCGCGCAGGATCGCAGCGCCGAACTGCTCGTCCACCAGAATGCCGGCCTTGTCTTTGGGTACACCGGCGTGGACGGCTGCCCGGAAAGCGTCGTAGATCACGCGTTTCGCGGCCGCGATCTCGGACGTCTGTTGCGAGCTCAACTCGCCATCCCAGCCGAACATCTTCTTCTGAAAGGAACCCCGGTGGTCGAAGGGCAAAACATACAGGGGTTTGTCAAAGCCAACAGCAGTCATACAGTCTCCTTGGATTTCCGGTAATAACGAATCAGTTTGTTGGTGGAACTGTCATGTGTAAGCGTGGGTTCGGTCTTGCTCTCCAGTTCAGGAATGATGCGCTGCGCCAAAACCTTGCCCAGCTCAACTCCCCACTGGTCGAATGAATCAATGTTCCAGACTGCGCCCTGGGTGAACGTGGAGTGTTCATAGAGCGCCACTAGTTTGCCCAAAGCTTCCGGCGTCAGGCGTTCAGCGAAAATCGTGTTCGAGGGACGGTTGCCCTCAAATACGCGGTGAGGAACGAGCCACTTCGGAGTACCTTCTGCAGCCACCTGCTCGGGAGTCTTGCCAAACGCCAGCGCCTCGGCCTGTGCGCACACGTTGGCTATCAGGATGTCGTGGTGCCGGCCGAGTGAGTTGAGCGGCTTTGAGAAAGCGATGAAGTCGCAGGGGATCAGCCGGGTCCCTTGATGAATCAACTGGTAGAACGAGTGTTGCCCGTTGGTTCCCGGTTCGCCCCAGTAGATTGGAGATGTCTGGTGAGACACCCTCTTGCCGTCGAGCGTGACATGCTTGCCATTGCTCTCCATGGTCAGTTGCTGAAGGTACGCCGGAAACCGTTTCAGGTATTGCTCATAGGGCAAAACTGCCACGGTCTGCGCCCCGAAGAAATCGTTGTACCAGACCGCCAGAAGACCCATGAGCACGGGCAGGTTTTGCGCGAAGGGAGCGGTACGGAAGTGCTCGTCCATCTGGTGGAGGCCACTCAGCATGGCGCGAAAATTATCCGGGCCGATGGCGACCATCGTGGACAGACCAATGGCCGAGGACATCGAGTAGCGGCCGCCGACCCAATCCCAGAACTCGAACATGTTGGCGGTATCGATGCCGAACTTCGCGACTTCTGCCGTATTCGTCGAAACCGCGACGAAATGTTTCGCGACTGACTTTTCGTCCCCCTGCAGACCAGCCAGCGACCACGCCCGGGCGGTTTGGGCATTGGTCATCGTTTCCAAGGTGGTGAATGTTTTCGAAGAGATAATAAAGAGCGTCTCCGACGGGTCAAGACCCTGGACGGCCTCCGCGAAGTCGGTGCCGTCAACGTTCGAAACAAAGCGAAACGTCATGGCCCGGTCCGAATAGAACTTCAGAGCCTCGTAGGCCATAACCGGCCCCAGGTCGGAGCCACCGATGCCGACGTTGATTACGTTACGAATTCGCTTGCCGGTGTGACCCTTCCACTCGCCGCTCCGCAGCCGGTTGGAGAACTCCGTCATCCGGTCGAGCACCGCATGCACCTTGGGCACCACATTCTCGCCATCTACGAAGATGGACTCGTCTCGTGGCGCGCGCAGGGCGACGTGCAGAACCGCTCGCTTTTCTGTGACGTTGATTTTATCGCCGCGAAACATGGCGTCGATTCGTTCTCGCAGGCGGGATTCCTCCGCCAGCCGGATTAGCAGTTTGACGGTTTCGTCTGTCACCCGATTCTTCGAGTAGTCGAAATGAAGCCCCAGAGCTTCGACCGTAAGGCGCTCGCCGCGCCTGGGGTCGTCGGCAAAGAGCTGTCGCAGGTGTAATTCCCGGACCTTCTTATAGTGCGCTCCCAGGTCCTTCCATGCCTGGCGTTTGAGCGTCGGGCGCTTGGCGATTGCTTCTACGTGTGCTGCCATTTCCGTTATCCTTTCGTATCTTCCTTGTCTATTATTTCAAAGCGGATCCTGTGTGAGTCGACGGGTTCGGCTGGCTTGCTTCCTCCCACAGACGAAAGCCTCCCTGAAACGCATTGTGGTTGTCGCCAATTCGACATTTTGGCGGCACCTCTTTGAGTTCCTTCGCGTTGCCACCTCCAAGAACCACCTCGTCGGGTTCAAGAGCGGCCGCCAGTCGCGCAACCACGTCCGCCACGTAGCGGCCCCACTCTTTCTTCCCTCGTTTCAGCAACGCCTTGTTTCCCACGTAGCTCTCGTAGGTGCCTTTCTTGTAAGGGAGGTGGCCCAATTCCATCGGTTCCACGATGCCATCCACGATCAGGGTCGAACCGAGCCCGGTCCCCAATCCCAGAAACAACATTTTTCCACCTCGATAGCTGCCCAGAGCCTGCATGGCCGCGTCGTTTACCAGCTTCACGCGGCAGCCGAAGGCACCTTTGAAATCGAAACCAACCCATCCGCCTCCCAGGTTTACTGGTTCCGCAACCGGTCGATCCCGCAGTACCGGCGCCGGAATGCCGATAGAAACGGCGTCGTACTTCCAATCCGCGCTAATCTTCTTCACCCCCGCAACCATTTGCTTGGCAGTCAACGTCGGCCCGGAGTCAAACTTCCGCGGCTCACTCTCGCCGGTGACAAGAATCTTGACGTGCGTGCCACCCACATCGATGACCAGAACTTTCATGAGCACCTTTCGTACCAAAACTTCGCGAGTCAACCAACCGGCCAGCGTGGAGCCAGGGAAAACTCACTGACCTAGGAATCTCCTGTAGAGGTCTCCAGCCCGAAGGCAGCGGCGCCCGCTAGTCCAGCTGGAGTGACGACAACGTGGATCGGGATGCGTCCCATGAGTTCTGCAAAACGTCCTTTGCGCTTGAAACGCTGCAGAAACGCCGGTTGCTTGATCACTTGCAGGGTGTGCACCGCGACCCCGCCTGCCAGGTAGACGCCGCCTGTCGCCAGAACCTTCACTGCAAGATTGCCAGCCTCGGCAGCCAGAATCGAAACAAATAGATCGATAGTTGCCGCGCACAATTTGCTCGGATTGGTGGGATCGAGGGCAGAGTTGATAATCTCGAACGAAGGATCACCCGCTGCCTCGACCAGCTTGGCTACTTCAGGCTTTTCCACCAGATGCTCGACGTCGCGAAGATACCGATAGATATTCGGAATCCCGATTCCAGAACAAACGTGCTCGAAGCTCACATGATCAAACAACTTGAGCATATATTCAAGCAAGCGGATCTGCCTTTCGTCGGTAGGAGCAAAATCGGAGTGGCCGCCCTCGGAGCTGTGCGCCAGATAGTGGGATCCATCCCAAGTAAGGAAGGACTCGCCCAGACCCGTTCCCGGCGCAATCACTGCGATGGCTCCCTTGGGAACAGGTTTTCCGCTATTGATTGTCACCACGTCGCTGGGCCTGAGGATGGGGACCGCCCGGGCAATCGCCTCCAGATCGTTGATCAGACGAACCGACTTCACGTTGATGTTCAACTCTTGTGCAAGTGAAGTGTCTTCAATCACCCAAGGCAGGTTAGTGGTCTTCACCCGCCCGCCGATCACTGGCCCAGCTACCGCGAAGCAGGCTCGATCGACAGGCTTTTTCGTCTTAAGCAGGAATTCCTTCACGATGGCCTGCAAGCTGGGATAGTCTGCGCTGTGCACTTTCGATTCCGCCAGCGGCGCATGAGGGCCGGCTTCGCTCGAGAAGATCGCCAAGTCGGTTTTCGTACCGCCGATGTCTCCTGCGATTAGCATTGCCGCCCCTCCGGTGTTGAAGCCTTAGGCTTTTGCATACCGTTGGCTGTTTGGTTTCGAGCCGCTCAGTCCGTAGAACAAAATGTACAGGTAGCAGATCACCGGTAGTATGAACGCGTGGTGAATTCCGACGCGGTCAGCGATTACGCCCTGAATCACGGGCAGGATGGCACCGCCCACGATCGCCATATTCAGAATGCCGGATCCATTTCCGGTCAGAGGACCGAGCTCGGCCACTCCCAGGCTGAAGATGGTGGGAAACATGATCGAGTTAAAAAACCCGACGGCGAGGATCGTCCACATAGCTGTGTGTCCGCCCAACAGCATGGAAGCACCGACCAGCACCGCTGCAAAAATCGCGCATAGCCCGAGCAGCGATCCAGGCTTGAACCGCCGCAGAAGCCCGGCGCCGAGAAAGCGTCCGATCATGGCGCCACCCCAGTAGAAGGAAACAAACCCTGCCGCGGCCTTAGGCGAGAGACCGGCAATTTCGGGCAAGCCAAAATAGTTCACCAGAAAGCTCCCGACGGAAACTTCCGCGCCCACATAGCTGAAAATTCCAATTGCGCCCAGAACGAGATTGGGATGCTTCCAGATCGAATCGTTGACCTTCTCACCCCGGCGGTACGAAGCGGTTTCGATTTTCGGCAACTTGAAAGTTCCGATCAAAACTGCCAACAAAACCAGCGCCACGCCGATTACGGTGTATGGCATCTTGACTGTGGCCGCTTCCTGCACCCGATAAGCATGCAGAGCCGGGGGCGTGAGTTTCGCCAATTCTTCCATAGCCAACGGCACCGTGCTCAGGATGAGCAGCCCCCCGATTTTCGGAGCGATCGTGGTACCGAGCGAGTTGAATGCCTGGGTCAGGTCCAGCCGGCTCGACGCCGTTTCCGGTTTTCCTAGCACTACCACGTAAGGATTCGCCGCCACCTGAAGACCGGTAATCCCTGCAGCCAGAATGATCAGCGCGGTCAAGAACAGTGGGTACGAAGCAACCGACGCCGCCGGCAGAAACAGGAATGCTCCAACCGCCATGGTCAGCAGGCCGACCACCATGGTCCTCTGGTAGCCGATGGTGTTCACGATCTTTGACCACGGCACCGAGAACAGGAAGTAGGCGGAAAAGAACGCAAACTGCACCAGCATTACGCGCGCATAACTCAGCTCAAAAATCGACTTCAGGTGCGGTATCAGAATGTCATTCAGGCAGGTGAGAAATCCCCACATGAAGAACAGGGTGGTGACGACGGCCAGAGGGCGCGAGTAATTTGGCGTCGCCGGAGCAGCGGCAATACTCTTTGCAGGGTCAGAGCTTGTAATTTCTCGAGTTGCCATCTTTCCTCCCTCAAGTTCTCTTGCCGAACCCATTTTCCGAAAACCGCCAGCTACCACCAGGTTTCAGCCTGTACGCCGTATGACAATCCACTCGTTCGGTTCTGAAAAGGTACTCCGCCCACAAAGCCGCGGAGTCCGTCAGACCAGCTCGCGTAGGTCAGGAAGGCGCGCAGCACCGGCCGGCTGAAGAACTTGTTGCCGGCACCGATTTGTGGTGCGATCGTGAACTTCCGGAGCCATCCGTCGTACTGACCGCGACTGTGCGTGTGGTCGAATCCTCCCTCGAACGCCAGCGAAAGATACTTGGTAAAAAAGACTTCCGGTCGCGCTCCGAACGAGACCCATTGATTCCAGTCGTGTTGCGGATTGCCATCTTTGGTCCGCTGGTAGATAAAGATAGGCATGATGGCAAACCTGTCATTGGGTTGAACGAGCACCTGTTCGGTGACCAGAAATCTCGCCGTGCTATTGATAAACGAGGTTGGATCGTCGATTGAAGTGCTGAAATTACTGGCGGGTCCAGTTCCGTACTGGATGGAAAGCGCATGGTAGCCGCCGTGCCACTCCAGACGTTGATGGCGCAGCCCAACCGCGTATCCATTCGTCGTGGGAATGGCTGTGCCGGTCGTGGTCGTGCCGCCTTTCGAGTTGGCGAAGTCGAACCACGCTGCCCAGAGACCCGCAGGTCCCTTCAGATCATAAAAACGGACATCGATGTTGCTCTTCGCCAGGTTGCCGTTTTGGGTGACAATATCAGGCCGCGCCCCGGATAGAAATGCCACCGCCAGCTTTCCGATTCTAAGACTGATGTCTTCCACGCCCGCTCCGTAGCCGCTCATGTCGAGGGGATAGAAGTCATCGATGTCAATATGCTGCCGGCGGTAGTATCTTTCGCCTGCCCAGAATTTGGCGCTCGGCTGCCCCTCCAGCACGTTTCCGATCTGAACGAAGGCCTCACGAAAGCGGAACTGATCGTTGCCCGTGCCACCGGCAAAGTTTGCATAGTTACCGGCGTTCGTGGTGTTGGCCTCTATCATGGTCTCCGTCTTGATCCACATCTGGTCAGAGTTGTGCTCGGGGTTCAGCCAGTTGTTCACAAAGATCAGTTCTGCGTAGGTTTCAGCTTCATTTCCCAAGCGGTACTTCGCACCCGCCCCTGGCGATTGGAAGGCAACCTGTTCGCCGCCGACGCTGTTCAGACCGTAGCCGGAGCGAAAATAGCCATGGAATTCAAAGGTGCCCAACTGCTCCTGCAGCTTCGCGATTTTTGTGTCTGCCTCTCTCAGGAGGTCGTACGTGGGCTCCGACGCCAGTTGGCCCTGGAACTTTGCCCCGACCTGGTCGGACTGCCCGAGGACAGCTTTTTGCGTTTCCTGAGCGGCCAATTCTACCCCTGAGACGGTTCCCTCTCTTGTTTTTTCCCGTGCCTCTTTCTGATTTTCGATTTGCTGCTCCAGGGCGGCAATGCGTTGCTCGAGGTCGCGGGTGGTCGCGTCGTATTGCTGTTTCAGTTCCTGAAGTTGCTGCTGCAGCTGGTCGGTTTGTTGTGCTGTGGCCGCCAGGACCCCGGCGAGAATCACCGCAACACGCCTGACGAACCATATAAGTGACCGATTCCAGTGACTATGTGAGAAGGCGATCATCAGAGCCCATCTGGTCATTCCCCTGGATTTTCGTCGCAGGCGGGAAGACCGTGGTCTGGCCGCTTTCTTTCGAGCATTCGTAATTCCAATCCGAGGCGGCCTCCTGCAGAGCGAGCGGGCGTATTCCAGCTAAGGCACTTACAGGCCTAGTCTTCAATGGGCGAGCCGTCGGAGCCTTCAAGTACGGAAACGTCGTGACTGACAAGAGTTTGGCAAATGACGGGTGCAGGTTCGGTGCCCGGAAACGTCCCCTTCCTGATTCACCATGGAAGGCCCCGTGCACAGGTTCGAAGACGGGTGAACGGCGGTCGAAGTGCTTGAATTCCGGAGGCAAGCAAGATCGGCTGCGCCGCACGCCAGCCTTGTGTCCTCCACCAGGGTCGTGCGGTTGAAATCTGCCAGCGACGAGTATATATTTTTGGCTTCAGCAGGCTCGAAGTTGCGCGCAGCCTACGTTCTTCCTCCCGTACGCCCGCGCAGGGCCAATACTCACCAGTCAACCCGCAATTTAGTAGCTTCCACAACCTTCACCAATAAACCAAACTTAAGAAATCAGGAGGAACTATGGCTTTCAGAAATGCCGGAACGCCTGTGTGGATCGGCCCAGGTGGAACCCAGTCCTGGTCGTATGGCTGGGGTGACGACCACGGACAAGAGTTCGCGTCCGCCGATATGAAAACTCCGGGTGCTGAAATGGTCGTGGTGGCGGAGTCTGAACGCAAGGAAACCGGAGGCGCTATCACCTATTTCGTGACCTTCAAGAACAATGGCCCGCAGTGGTGCTATTACAACCTTCAGGGAGGAGGTGCGGTATGAAAGTAACCATCGTGGCGGAAGGCAACAATGTCGTCGGCTATCAGGTAGGGACGGACGATTTACCGACTCCCGGGCAATTCAGGGCTGGGCTGATAGCGGGCCCAGGGCAGAAACTCCACGAAGTGGAAGTAGCGGACGACTTCCCCATGGTTGCCAACCCCGAGGAAGTCCATAAGAAGTTGGCTGCTCACTTACACAAGAAAGCGGCCTAGGTCCTGGCATTCTCACATGCCACTGGCCGCTCGGCGAGCTGTGAGCTGGGCGGCCACTTTATCCGTCCCGACTCGCAATGCACGTCCAACCAACGATTCCATGTGCGCGTTCATGAAACTGCTTCGATCAGCCCGCTGGGTCGCGGAACCCCCGGCCCCACCGAGCGCGCTGAGTCTTTCGTCAATTCGCGCAGCCATTCAAAAGCCACGGCGGACAGCATGTCTTCGGGGCAGCGCCAGCCCCAGTTCCCATCAGCACGGCCCGGCACGTTCATACGAGATCCTCTGCCCAGGTTGAGCAGATCCTGCAGGGGAGCAATGCTCAGCGCCGCCGCGGAAGACCATGCCAAGCGCAACAGCGCCGGGGCAGCTTCAGCACCCTCGCCTGGTGCGCGCTTGAGATAACCCCATAAGTTTTGCCGCTGGTAATCGGGCAAGTCTTCATACCACTCTCGAGTTGTGGCGTTGTCATGAGTCCCGGTGTAGACGACCGCGTTGGAAACAAAGTTGTGCGGAAGATATGGATTGTCCGCATGGCCGTCGAAGGCAAATTGCAACACTCGCGTCCCCGGCACCTGAAATTGATCACGCAGCGCCTGCACATCGGGCGTAATCAGCCCCAAATCCTCGGCGATGAACGGTAGACGCCCCAACTCCTTCTGCACTGCCTGAAAAAAACCGGCGCCCGGACCCGGCGCCCATTTTCCGGTCTGAGCCGTTTGCGCTCCGGCTGGAACGTGCCACGCGGCCGCGAATCCGCGAAAGTGATCCAGGCGAATCACATCTACGTGAGCCAGCAGGGCACGCAGCCGATCGATGCACCACTGATAACCAGTCGCACGCAGAGCATCCCAGTTGTAGATGGGATTGCCCCAGAGCTGACCCTGGGCGCTGAAATAGTCGGGAGGAACTCCGGCAACGAAGCGTGGCCGCCGCTGCTCGTCCAGCAGGAATAACTCCGGGTTGGCCCAAACGTCACTGGAATCGGGGGAAACGAAAAAGGGCAGGTCGCCGATCAAGCCAATGCCTTTAGCGTGGGCGCGTTCCTTGAGTTGATCGGCCTGGCGGATCAGCAGGAATTGTGCGAAGCGAACCTGATCGATTTGACTTGCCAACTCTCGCCGCGCTTTGGCCAGAGCGTCTGGGTGGCGCTGAACCAACTCTGCCGGCCACTCGAGGTAATAAGCGCCGTGATACCTGGCTTTCAGCGCTCGGAATAAGGCATAGTCTTCCAACCAATGAGTCTGCTGAGCGCAGAATTCCTCGTAGACAGGTCGCAGGTCTTTGCGCTCTCCGGCTTCAAAGTTTGTCCACGCGGTTTCCAGCAGCCGCTGTTTGAACGGGATAACAGACTCGTAATCAACCACGTCCGCAGGAAAGTGCGACTCACAATCGCCCGCCTGCAGCAGTCCGTCGGCGACGAGGCAGCCGGGACTGATCAGCAGCGCGTTGCCGGCAAATGACGATAACGATTGATACGGCGAGTTGCCGTAGCCGGTGGGACCGAGCGGCAGTGCCTGCCACCAGCTCTGGCCGGCATCATGGAGACGATCGACCCATGTGAAGGCCGACGATCCCAGGTCGCCGATACCGTATGGCGAGGGCAGAGACGTGACGTGCATCAACAAACCGGACGCACGATATTTGCGCGGAAACGGTGGAACGCTAGCGAGTGCTGCCGAGCTTTGCTCGGCCTGGACGGGCGAGGGCGCCCGGCCCCACACGCCCAGATCCTCGCTCATTGCCCGGCTCCCGACCCCAGCGCATTGTTCACCATCTCCTGGGCCTCGCTCACGATCGCATTCAGATGTGTCTGGCCTTTGAAGCTCTCGGCGTAGATTTTGTAAATGTTCTCGGTGCCGGAGGGCCGGGCTGCAAACCAGCCGCTCTCAGCTACAACTTTCAGGCCGCCGATGGGAGCATCATTGCCTGGAGCTTTGGTCAGTTTCGCGGTGATCGGTTCGCCCGCGAGATCCGACTCCTTTACTGCGTCCGGTGAGAGTTTTTGCAATTTAGCTTTCTGCTCGGGGGTGGCGGCGGCATCGATGCGTGTATAGTACGGCGTACCGAACTCCGCCGTCATTTCGCGATAGTGCTCTCCGGGACTCTTGCCGGTGCGCGCGGTAATCTCGGCCGCCAGCAGGTCCATGACGGGCCCGTCTTTGTCGGTCGTCCACACTGTGCCGTCAAGACGAAGAAAGCTCGCTCCGGCACTCTCTTCTCCTCCAAAACAGAACGAACCATCGACCAAGCCAGGCACAAACCACTTGAAACCGACCGGAACTTCGCACAGCTCGCGGCCGAGCTTTTTGACTACCCGGTCAATCATGCTGCTGCTCACCAACGTTTTTCCCACCACAACACCATGGCTCCACTGCGGACGGTGGGTGAGCAAATATCGAATGGCAACCGCAAGGTAATGGTTCGGATTCATCAACCCTGCAACCGGAGTGACAATCCCATGCCGGTCCGAGTCGGGATCGTTGGCGAAAGCCACCTGGTACTGATCTTTCAGACCGACCAACCTTGCCATAGCATACGGACTGGAACAGTCCATGCGGATTTTCCCGTCGTGATCGACCGTCATGAAGGAAAACGTCGGATCAATGATTGGGTTAACGACCGCGATGTCCAGCCCATAAATGGAGTTGATCGGTTCCCAGTACGGCCGGGCGGCTCCGCCCAGAGGGTCCACGCCAAGTTTGAGCTTGGCGCCGCGAATCGCATCGATATCAACCACGTTCTTGAGGTCACGCACGTACGGCAGAACGAAGTCTTCCTGGTGCGTCGTCGCAGCCTGGATTGCTTTGGAAAATGGAACTCGCTTGACCCCGGCATTTCCCGCTCGCAAGAAATCGTTGGCCCGATCTTCGACCCAACGCGTCACGTCGGTATCGGCCGGGCCTCCGTTGGGGGGGTTGTACTTGAAGCCTCCCTTGCGGCCGCGGTTGTAGACAAGAATGGCTCGCGAGATGACGGGTGTCGGGGTTACACCGTCGTTTTCCTGGATGATGGTTTCGACGCCGTTCGCCGCCAGCACCTCAAGCGCGGTGCGCTGTGCAGGCGAGGAGAGCGCGTGGGTGTCTTTCCCCATATACAGCGGGCCGTCGGTTCCCTGCTCTCGCCGGTATTCGCAGATCGCCTGGGTTATCGCGAGGATGTGCGCTTCGGTGAAGGTGCCGTGCAGGGGCGAGCCCCGATGTCCGCTGGTGCCGAAGCTGACCAACTGGTTGCGATCCTGCACATCAGGACGGCGCTCAAAATACTCCCGCTCCAGACCAGCCACGTCGATCAGCATCTCCTTGGGAGCCGGCTTGCCAGCCAGCGGCGAGACGCGAGGTTCGCCTGTTGTTGATCGTTTTTCTAGAGTACTGGGCATGGTTCCACCTTCCAAATCTCGGTTGCGTATTCAGCAATGGTGCGATCGCTCGAAAACTTCCCGGAGCTGGCGACGTTCAGGATAGCCTTGTGCGCCCAGGCGCCGGGGTCGGCATACAGTGCACCCAGCCGTTCGTGGGCCTGGAGGTAGGAGGTCAGGTCCGCCAGGTGCATGTAGTGATCGCCCTGGGTCAGGAGCGTATCACGCAAGGGCGCGAACACTCCCGGTTCGTTACGGCTGAAGTGGTCGGAGAAAATAAGGTCCAGAGCGGCTCGAGTCTCCGGCTCATTGTCATAGTGCCAGTACGGGTTATACCAGGCGCGGCTGGCCTCGACTTGCTCTACCGTGAGGCCGAACATGAAGAAGTTTTCCTCGCCCGCCTCCTCCACCATTTCGATGTTTGCACCGTCGCGCGTGCCCACCGTTAAGGCTCCATTCATCATGAACTTCATGTTGCTGGTCCCGCTGGCTTCGAAGCCGGCCGTCGAGATCTGGTTGGAGACATCGCTGGCCGGAATCAGCCGTTCCGCCAGCGAAACATTGTACTCCGGCAGAAACAAGATCTTGAGCCGGCCGCGTACGGCCGGGTCGCCGTCAATCGTGCCCGCCAGATTGTTGATGAATTTTATGATCAGTTTGGCCAACCGGTAGGCAGGCGCCGCTTTACCGGCGAAAAAGAATGTGCGCGGCACCATCTCCATGTCAGGATTTGCCCGCAGCCGGTTATAAAGCACGACGATCCGCAGCGCGTTCAGGAGTTGCCTCTTATATTCGTGGATGCGCTTGATGTGGCAGTCGAAGATCGAGTCCGGATCCACGGTCTGCCCCGACGTCGCTTTGAGCCAATTGGCAAACTGTGCTTTGGCCTCACGCTTCGAAGTGAGAAACCCGTCGCGAAAGCTGCGGTCCGCCGCAAATGGCTTGAGTTCGTTGAGCCGGCTCAGGTCGGTAATCCACCGATCGCCGATGACCTGCGTGATTGCGCCGGCCAGCGCAGGGTTGGATTCGAGCAGCCAGCGCCGCGGCGTCACGCCATTGGTTTTGTTGCTGAAGCGCTCGGGAAACATTTCGGCCAAATCTTTCACCGTTGTAGTCCGCAACAGCTTGGAGTGGACAGCCGCGACTCCGTTGGTGCTGTGCGTGCCAACGATCGCAAGATTAGCCATGCGGATCTTGCGCCGGGTGCCCTCCTCGACCAGGCTGACGCGCTCCACGCGTCCCTCGTCCCCGGGAAAGCGAACCCGAACTTCGTCGAGCAGCCGCCGGTTGATCTCGTAGATGATCTCCAGCTGACGGGGAAGAAGAATCTCAAACCACGCCGCCGGCCATTTCTCCAGAGCTTCCGGCAGCAATGTGTGATTTGTGTAGGCAAGTGTCTTCTTCGTCAGGTCCCAGGCCTGGTCCCATCCCAGGCGCGCATCGTCCAGCAGGATTCGCATCAATTCAGCGACTGACATGGATGGGTGGGTATCATTGAGTTGGATGGCGGCCTTTTCCGGCAGCTTGTCCCAGTCCGTGTTATGTCGCAGAAAGCGGCGCACCAGGTCAGCCATCGAGCACGCGACCAGGAAATATTCCTGCAGGAAGCGCAGTCCTTGCCCCGCGGTAGTGGAATCGTCCGGATACAATACCCGGGTCAGGGATTCCGCTTCGAGAGTCTCCCCCAGCGCACCCACGAAGTCGCCCGTACCGAATTCCTGAAAATCAAAGTAATCCGGCGCCGCCGCGGCCCATAGGCGGAGCGTGTTGATCGTCTTTCCGCCAAAGCCGACAACAGGACGATCAAACGGAACGCCGATAAGGGTTGACGGCCGGTCCGGGATGACCTGAAGAACGCCTGCGCGCAGTTGGAAGGAGCAGTTCAGCTTGACTTCCACCTTCTCGTGAAGCCGGGCAACTTCCCACGGATCACCGTCGCGCAGCCAGTTGTCGGGATTCTCCTTTTGCCAGCCGTCTACGATCGACTGTTTGAACATGCCGTACTCGTAGCGCAAGCCATAGCCCGTGGCGGGGAGCTGCATCGTCGCCATCGAATCGAGGAAGCACGCCGCCAGGCGGCCCAAGCCTCCGTTGCCCAGGCCAGCATCGGGCTCCTGCTCGATCAGTTCAAGCCAGTCAATACTTTTTTCCTGGACCGCCTGCTGCACCAGAGGATCGAGCAAAAGATTGGTAACGTTGTTGGCCAGCGAACGCCCGATGAGAAACTCCATGGAAAGGTAGTAAATACGTTTGGCATTTTCTCGTTCGTACGTGTTCTTGGTCAGCACCCACCGCTGGGCGAGAATATCGCGCACGGAACGGGAGAACGCCTCGAAGCGCTCCCTCGCGCTCGCCACTTTTGGGTCGATCGCCCGGTCAAAAACCAGATGCCGTTCGTAAAGCGCGTTGTCCGTCCCGACAAGCGAAATCGATCCGATCCCGTACTGCTGGAGAAGCTGTGAGACGCTGGCCGGTTTGGTTGTCATGGGAACGACTTTTGCGGAGGAGGGGCGCGGCGCACTTTTTGTGCTCATTGGGAATCCTTCATGTCTGAGTTATCTGAAATCGGTAATGTCCGCATCGAGAGCTCGAAACTCCTGCCGACCACCGGGTCGACTCACGCGGCCACGTGGTGATCGTCATTCCAAAGCCGGATCACTGGGTGGAAAAGATTGTGCTCGTAACTGAGCGCGCTCAGGCTCGCCGGGCTCAGCAGAAAATACTTGCCCCCGGTTCCCGGACCGAGTCCAAGCCAGCGGGCGGTCAACACCCGGATAAAGTGTCCGCTGGAAAAGAGCACGACGTCTCCCGAAACTGCACGGACGCGCTCGATCACGCGGTCCGCCCGTTCGCCGATTTGCGCGGGCGACTCGCCTCCCGGACAGCCGTCCCGGAATAGTTGCCAATCGGGCCGCTTTGCAAGGATCTCAGCCGAAGTCAGTCCTTCATATTGGCCGTAGTCCCATTCCACCAGGTCAGGATCGGTCACAGCCACAGCCCCAAACCCGGCAAGTTCGGCGGTACGGGACGCGCGCTGCAACGGGCTGGTAAACACCTTGGCAAATGTCATGCCCTTCAGACGTTCTCCGAGCCGCTGGGCGTTGCACTCGCCATTTTGGGTCAGCGGCAAGTCGGTGAGGCCGGTATGCTGGCCCGTGACCGTCCATGCCGTGTTACCGTGCCGGGCCAGATACGCCACTGGAAGCACTTCGCTCATGCAGTCTTTCTCCTCAAAACACTCGATTCCCTTTGCCGCTTTCCCGGGTGTTTTTCTTCAGTGAGCATTCGAAGTTCCAACCCGCTCCGTCAGACAAACCTGCTCTTCGCACCTTCGGTGCCGGACAGCAGGTGACGAGACCTTGGCAAGTGACAGGCGCGCATCCAACAAGCGGTCTGCGGTCAACACATTCTGTGGCGACGCTTTAGTCTGTCGCGCTCACTGGTGTGGCCTTGCGCGCCAGCTTCCAGCATTCCCCTGCAATGGCCCAGTCTTCCTCCGCCCGAATTACCAGCACGCGGATCCGGGAATCCGCGGTCGAGATATCCTGGTCTAGAGAAGGCTTGGCATTCTTGCCGCTATCGAGTTTGAGACCGAGGAATTCCAGCGTGCTGCACGCCGCGGCTCGTAGCTCGGCAGAGTTCTCGCCTACTCCCGCCGTAAACACCAGCGCATCCATTCCTCCCAACCCGGCGGCCATGCCGCCGATCGCCGCTCGCAGTCGGTGCACATAGATGTCGAATGCCAACTTAGCTCTCTCCTGACCTTGTCGAACGGCCGCGAGGATTTCGCGCATGTCGCCCGAAAGGCCTGAGATCCCGAGCAGACCCGAGTTTTCGTTCAGCGCCCGGTCAATCTGGTCAATATCGAGATGCCCCTGCCGCATCAGGAAAATCAAAATCCCCGGATCTAGCGAGCCCGAGCGCGTGCCCATCATCAACCCCTCGAGGGGAGTAAAACCCATTGTGGTATCGACGCTGCGGCCTTCCTGAATTGCCGCCACGGAGCATCCATTTCCCAGGTGGCAAGTCACCAGTTTGAGCGAGTTCAGGTCCTTGCCGAGTAGCTGCGCGGCGCGTCCGGCACAGTACTGATGGTTGATGCCATGGAATCCGAAGCGGCGAATGCCGCTTTCGAACCACTCGTAGGGTCCTGGATAGACGGCCGCCTCCAGCGGCATTCGCCGATGAAAGCCGGTATCGAAAACCGCGATCTGCGGGACCGCGCCCAGCACGCTTTCGACAATCTCCATGCCCTCCAGTTCGGACTTAATGTGCAGTGGCGCCAGCGGGGCAACGCTCGCGATGGCCGAGCGGACCTCAGGCGTCACGACCACTGGATCCTCGAACTTCTCGCCGCCGTGGACCACCCGGTGCCCCACGGCGTCAATCTCCGAAATAGAAGCGATGGCACGCGCTTTTCCGTCAACCAAGGTGCCCAGTAAGTGCCTGACCACCTGCTCCCTCGAGGAGAACTTAAGCTGTTCTTTCTGGATGCCCCCGCGTGAGTTTCTTACCGCAATCGTGGCGTTATCGTTTTCCCACTCGATCCTCCCATCCCACTGGGAAGCTGGCGGATGCTTCGGCAGCGCATCGCCAATTTCGTAGAGGCAGGCTTTTTGGCTGCTGGAACCGGAGTTGAGTACGAGAATTTTCATGGCTTGGGTCAGTCGCTTCTCTAGTCCCTGTGATCCACTAGCAAGCGCCGTTCCAAAATGTGGTACAGCGATGGACCGCTAAGCACGTATTGTGGATGGGAACCATTATGAAGGGGAGGTGAAAACATGGCGAGTGCCAAAGCAACTGTGCCAAAGCGAGTGTGTCGAAGCAACGAACCGCGGCGGAGGGCACAGCCTACCCTGAGCGAAGTCGAAACGCCCCCTCCGGACAGCCGGCAGGACTGTCCGGAGCGGAGTCGAAGGGACGCCGGGTCTACTCGCGTAGACCAAGAATCAATCTGCGCCGACTTCCTGCGCCTCCGTCTGCATCTGTCCCCGCAGTTGGTTTTCGTAAGCCGCAAGTTGGGCCTCGATGTCCTCTGCCGCCTTGCGCTTCCGGATGACCTCCTCGCGATACCGCCGCAGAAAGTAATCGATAGTCTCGACCCGAATCCTGATCGAGCCCGAGGGCTTGTTCTCGTCCAGGTCCTTGAAGCAGAAGTAAGGAGTGCCCGACTGCTCGATGATTCCTTCGATCACGCCATAGATGGGCGCATCGTGCCCGCACTTGAAACTCGAAATCTCCAGCGCCACCAGGTTCGGATGCCGTGCCGTGAACTTCGCCGCCCACACCTTGTGGTTGGTGCTGCAGGAATACGAGTTCTTCCAGGCGTCGCCGATATCCAGCGCGTGACTGATCACACCGGAGCGCACCTCATCGCCAAACAGACGCTCCAGCAGGTCTTCGTCCAGAGGCAATGTATTCTGCGAGAAGATTGGATAGCCCAGCTTCTGGAATTCTTCCAGAATCTCGTGATTCAGTCCCGGATCGTGGTGATACGGACGGCCCAGCATGACAATGCCGATGCGGTCTTCGCGTTCCAGTTGGTCCATCACCTGACGCGCGCGCCTGCGGATGCTGTTTTCGTAGTCCGCCAGCGCCTTGTAGCCCACCTCAACCGCGCGGTCGTTTTCTTCTTGAGAAAGGCCGAGAACCGGTTGCCACGCCTGCAACATCTGGTGGGCGAACAGTTTGCGATCGGCGAAGTTCAGAACCGGATCGATGTACTTCACGTTGTGCTCGGCAAACACGTCGTTTTCCTTGGTGAACGCGGCCTTCACCGTTTCCGGCGTCGCCGTCACCGTCGGACATGCATTCGCCGCCACAATCTTCACCAGTGGCGAGGTCAGCACGTCGTACATCGGGAAGAAGATGACGTTCAGCGGCTTCTTCCGATGTTTCTCCTGGATCAGGTTGTACACGTGCGAAATACCGATCTTCGCCGGGAAGCACGGATCGATGGCGCCGCGGCTGGCGCCGGCCCGGTACAGATCCGAACTGGTGTAGTCGGAGTAAATGATGTTTTCCGGCTGCACCCCGAGGCTTTCCAGATATCCGTTGAACAGCGGCGCGTAGGTATAGATGTTCAGCACACGCGGAATACCGACGCGAAGCTTTTTGCGGCTTTCCATCAGCGGAATGCGCTCTTTCCCCGCCTTGTTCCAGAATTTCACCGCCGGAATTGGGTCGGCCACGCTCTTGGGATTGACCGGCCGGAAGACCTCGTGGGCAGCCATGTCCACGAAGTTGGGATGCTTCTCTTTAATTTCGTCGAGGCCGGCCTTGATGTCCTTCATATCGTTCACATCTTCGACCAGACCCTTCTCGCAGGTCGCGATGATCAAGCGCTGCTCCCCATGCATTAGCGGAACCTTCGTGACCTTCTGAATGGGAACGAAGCTCATGTCATCCTTGGGAACGGTTCTGATGTCGATGAACGTGCGCAGGCAATTGTTCTTGCAGAAGTTGCAGCGGGTAGATTCGTTCCGCGTTGTCCGGTATTCGATCTTGCGCACTGCTTCCAGTCCGACAAACGTGGTCTGCTGGCCATTGCGCCATAGCCGTAGAGACTCCGCCGCAGCCCCGATGGCTCCCGACTCGCCGCAGAACTCGTGAACGATGATCTCCGGTTTCTTGCCCGCCGCGCGGAAGCTGTTGTTGATGAAATCGACTTCGGCTTTCACCACCGCCATGTTGTTCTGCGTTCCGCCCTGCAGCACGAACCGCGTTCCCAGCGCCGCGAGGTTGGGAATGCTGGCAACGTACAGGAAAACATTCTTGGGAAGCACCGCCGCAAGGCCCGCCAGGATTTCCTCGGCCCGCCAGCCCTGACGCTGGAAGTTCACGATGTCCGACTGCATGAATACCGCGCAGCCATAACCGAAAACGGGCATGGATTGAGCCGAGAACGCCAGATCGGCATACTGTTCGACGCCCAACCCGAAGCCTTCCGCCGTGGACTGCAGGAAATATCCGTTGCCCGCGGAGCACTGCGTATTCAGCTTGAAATCCTTCACCCGGCCGTTGTGAAGGATGATGATCTTGATGTCCTGCCCGCCCACATCGACGATGACGTGAGGATCTTCATAAAACTTGAGCGCTGACTCGGTGTGGGCCACGGTCTCGACCAGCGCGACGTCGGCATGCAAAACGTCTTTCAGAATGTCCTTCGCGTAACCGGTAGTCGCGACTCCCAACACCTCCAGCTTCGCATTCTGCGCTTCCACCTGTCCGCGCAGATTCTCGAACATCTCAATCGTGTCCTGAATCGGATTTCCGTTCGAAAGCTGGTACGCCTTGCACAGGATGTCGCCCCGGTCATCCAGCAGAACAGCCTTGGTAGAAGTCGAGCCTCCGTCAATGCCGATAAAGCCGCCAACCGTCTGGCCTTTCTGGAACGTTGCCGGAATAAACTTCTTCCGGCGATATGCTTCCCTAAATCCGTCAAGCTCCCCGTCTTTCGAAACCAACCCCTTGGCGCCGGACTTCGATTTCTCCTCCTGTCGGCCGAACTCGATGTAATAAACCAGCTTGTCATAGCCCTGGTAGCAGCCGACGCATTCGTCTTCGCTCTTGCCAAACTCGATCGCACCCAGCGCCGCGAAGTACTGCGCATTGTTCGGGACCTTGATCAGATCTTCCGGCTTCGAGCCGTCGGGGACGGCGACTTTGCGTTCCTGCCACATGCGCGGAATGTTTGCCTGCCACGCCTCGCGCATCCCTTTGATGAAGCTGTTCGGCCCGCCCAGCAGCAAAACGTGTGGCCGCAGGGTGTGGCCGCGGGTTAGGACACTGAGGTTCTGCAGCACGATGGCCTCAAACAACGAGGCCATCAACTCGTCCGGCGGGGTTCCCACTTTCTGCAGGCTGTTGATGTCGGTCTCGGCAAACACGCCGCACTTGCCGGCCACCTTGTGCAGTTTGATTCCGCGGTAGCCTTGCACTGCAAGCTCGGCCGTCGGGATCTTCAGCTTCGCATTGATCTTGTCGATGACTGCTCCGGTACCGCCAGCACACTTGTCGTTCATGGACGGGATTTTTTTCTTTCGGCCCGTCTCATCATCATCCTTGAAGACAATGATCTTCGCGTCCTGCCCGCCCAGTTCGATCACCGAATACACTTCGGGATGGAGCTTCTCCACCGCCAGTGACACCGCTGTAACTTCCTGCACAAACTTCGCGCCAATCTGTTCCGCGATCCCCCCGCCGCCCGAACCGGTCATGAACATCCGGGTGTTGTGGCGGTTGATGCCGACTTCTTTTTCCATCCGGCGCAGAAATTCCAGGGTCTTCTCCGGCTGCTTGGTCTCGTGGCGCTGGTAATCCTGCCAGAGAATCTGATCGGTTGCAGCGTCCACAATGGTGGCCTTTACTGTGGTCGAACCAACGTCGAGGCCTACCAGAAACTGCGTTTGGTGGTCATGCGGCTTCTGGAACGGAGCTGCCGCGATCTGGAATAGCTGGGGTGTTTTTTGTTCGTGTCCTGCCAGATGGTCGTGCATTAAATCTCTCCGATCGGGTTAGGAAAAGAAAATGAGGGCCGGTGGACCTTGAGTCCGCCGGCCCGATCGGTTAAGCAGCGTTCGGAAGAGCTACGCCGGGAACGCGCGCACGACGCCAGAGCCGCGTGCTCTTGTCCATCCGATCGCTCACATGCAGGATAAATTGTGCCGCCGTTCCGGCAACCCCCTCGCGGTGCGGCACGTGGTAGAACGGCTGCTTTAGATCGGGATGCTCCGCAATATACTCCCGAATCTCATCAAGGCTCTTGCCCGTAGACTTCAAGCATTGCTCGAACTCTGTCTTGGCCTTTACCTTGGCTTCGCCCAACGCCATCTGTACCCGGCTGTGCGCGTTGACTTCGCCCTCGCCCGAAGTCTCAATGGGCAGGAAGATCATGTCCTTGAACTTGTTCACTACCGCCGACTGCACTCCATCCGACTGCGACGACGGCATGCACCCGAACGGCTTCAGCGCCAGCACCATGTGGCAGAGGTGGTGCACCGTGTAATACACGTTCTTCCCGACCTCCAGGTGTCCTTCTCCTCCGCGCGCAAACTGGTTGTAGAAGGGATGGGCCATTTCGGCCAGCTCGGTCTGCGGCACCAGGTGATGCGTAATCCCGCCAAGATTCTTGATGGTTCGGTGATACAGGTAGTTCCACATCTTCTCCCCGGCCCCGATCCCCATCAACTTCTTGCGGAGTCCCAAATCGTTCGCCAAGTGCTTTTTCAGTTCCCACCATTGCGGGTTCCGGTGCGGACGATTCACCGGCCACTTGGCCTTGGCGTGCGCCTTGGCCTGATACATCAGGTACGCCACCCAGGTTGCGATCGGCTCGACCACTACCTGCGCACCCTCCCGCTCGAGGAATTCGAACATGTGGAAGTTGCCATCGCCCTCGGTGATCTGCGCCCAGAATTCGCCCGTGATCTTGACCACCGGCTTCACCTTGGTGCGATCCACTTCGATGCTGTTCAGCTTCCCTCGCGCCGTCGCGAGGGCGTTCAGATAGTCTTTGCCCCACAAATGTTCGTGCATCTTACCGAACACGTTAAAGGTGTTGCGTAGAATCTTGTTGCTCTTGAACTTAGGCTTGGCCCAGTCCGGCGCCCGCTGCTCGATCTCATACGAGTCCCGATTCCTCAGGTCGTCGCAAAGTCCGTCTACCGTCTCGCGGAACACGCGATCGGTTTCGCCCTTGTTCACTTCGAAAGGACGAATCTGGTAAATCATGTCGTTGAATACGTCGCCCATGTGCATGGCGTTCAGCATGCCGAATCCAAAGTCGACCGTGAACTTCAATCCGGGTTCGCCCGAAGCGGCCTTGATTCCATCGCTGTCCTTGAACAGCAGGACGCGGAAGCCGTCGAAACCGGCGTTCTTCAGCGCGAACCGGTACTCCGCTTCATACATGCCGAAGCGGCACGGACCGCACGAACCGGCGGTAAAGAAAACGTAATTGTCCAGAATGTCCTTGCGGGGAATCCCTTCCCTCTCCAGGAATTGCAGATACTGCACCAAGTTCCCTACGGTGAAGTACGTCGGATTGCACTGCCCGTTGTTGCCGTATTCCTTGCCGATCTGGAATGCAGGCACGTCGGGCACCGGCAACTTTTCGCAGCGATATCCACAGCCCTGAAACACCGCGCGAATCAGATCCTCATGCTTCCAGGTGAATCCGCCGAACAGGATCGTAACTTTGCTGCGCTCCTCGGCCGTAAACGCGCGCTCTACCGGCCGGTGGAAATGAGTGGGCCGGTCCAGGCCGGCAATCTTGCGCAGGCGCATGCGCTCTGCTTCCAGACGCTGTTGGATGTCGAGGTCGTTTTCAATCTGGACGTACTTGGTTGCCATACACTCCTCCTGAGCATGTTCTGTACATTCCTCAAAAGCAGCTTCCTGCCAAGGGGTATCTAGGTTTTATGCCATAACCATTGTTCCTCCGGCAAGTGGGAACATTTCCACACAAAGACGTGTCAAAAACTCCGCAGGTTCGGTACCGACCCCACTTCGCCCCTGGGCTGGTTTGCCGCTCCTTCTCTTGCCAGGCTGACGAGCAGGGCGGATTGGAGAAAGAAATTGAGTTTGGCTCTCGGCGTCGCCATGCTTCCCCTCTCCCGCTTCAATCCTCGAAGCTGCGCACACCACCCTGGAACCTGTTCTTGGCGTTGGCCCACAACCACTTGATCACCCGGGCATCGTTGTAGCAATACGCCAGGTTATGGTTCAGAGTTGAAAAACAGTGACGCTGGCAGGTTGACTTCATGGCCGACAGTTGCCCCTGATCGAATTTTGGCTGGTCGATATTTCCCCAGTCAAAAGTTGCGCCGTACATGGGGAAACACGGGGCGACGGTGCCGTCGGTGCGGATGATGACGTTGTTCTGCCCGGCGCGGCAGTTCCATTCCGCAAAGTGCAGCTCGCCGTTGTCCTCCTGCACAATCCCTGGCGTGGACGCAAGCAGTTCTGCCTGGTGTCCATTGCCGCGGGAGCCGTCGCCGTTCCAGCCATATTCCCTCAGATCGAGCCCGGAGGACATGCGCACAAAGGCCTTGATCTCCTGCAATCGCGGCACCGAGTTCACCATCTGATAGCCGGCCTTGTTTTTTTCGATCAGCCAGTCAACCAGGGAGTCGATCTCGCGCCAGTCTTCCGGGCGGATGTATGTAGGGTTGTCGTACAGATGTTTGAAGTGGTCGTCCTGTTCGAGCATCGGAGTCTCGTTAATGTGGTAGTCGGTGGCGATGCGATGGTCGTGAGCGTATTCCGTCAGCAGCCTCACGTCCTCCGTGTTATTGCGGCAGATGTTGATATTGAAAAACACCAGGTAGCCGTTCACGTACTGCTTGCGCAGGATGTGTTCCAGATTTTTCTCGGCGGGGACAAGCGCCTTGGGCAAGCTCGGCTTCAGGTCCCATGAGTCCAGGGCGAAGTTGAATACCGAAACGCCGGCGTCGCCCAGCCGGTCTGCGAAGTCGGGCTTAAGCAAACGCCCATTGGTCGCGATGTAAACCCAGAAGCCCTTTTTCGCCGCGTAGTACACAACTTTATGTACGAAGTCGGGCCGCAGCAAAGGCTCGCCACCCATCAGCGCCAGCACCCGGCAGCCGTTGTCGTGCAGCCAGTCGATGGAGCGCCGGGCCACATCTTCGGTCATGCCCTTGACCTTGTTGTTGTACGACCAGCAATACCAGCAATCGAGATTGCATTTGTACTCGATAAACAAATAAGCGGTGATGGGGTGGAACTCCCCGGGAAGGACTCGCGAGCGAACGTAAGGAAACAGCCACCCGCGGGTGGCGCGGTAGAGTTCCTTTGTACCCCACTCGCGTTTCTCCGGAGGAGTCTCAGGGCCGGGATCGTTCAGGCGTTCCGGAAACTGCGGGAAGACAGGCTCCGGAAGGGTCAGCCCCCTGGCTTCCGCCGGCGCCGGTGGACGCTGCGTGGAGTTCATCAGGAGATCGTGGATCGCTACATCGATACGGAATTTTGCGGCCGTGGCCATGAAATGTACCTCGTTCAGAGATTGAGATTGAGGTGGTTCTTCCGCCGTTGCGTTTTTTTTTAAAATAACTGCCCAACGGATAAATTTGTTCCTCGCATCATCGCTTTTCCGAACCCGATGCAAATCATGGGCCAACATCGCGAGACAGCCGCGCGGCTAAGTATTTGCAAACAAAACCGTTGAGTGAAGTCAGGGCAGGGTTCGCCAAGCGCGGGTTTTGACATCTGTCAATGGATTGACAGTAACCCGGTATACGACGGCTTGCATCAGCCCTTTGGCACAAGCACTTCTGGAGTTTCCCGCCCTTGCGCCAGGCTCATCAGGAATTCCTGTGCGTTGAAAGCAGTTAAGGATGCCGCGGACTTTCTCCGGCCAAGGCCGTTCCGCGCAGGAACATAGCTGCCGTTTTTCTGCAGCACGTGAGATTTCACGTTATCCCCCAGATACGATTCGAGGATCTCCTGGCGAACCCGCTCGCGGAGCAGCGGGTCTTTCACCGGAAACAGCACTTCAACCCGCTCGTACAGATTTCGCGGCATCCAGTCGGCGCTGCCCAGATAGACTTCCTCTTCACCGCCATTGGCAAACCAATAAATGCGGCTGTGTTCCAGGAAGCGCCCTACGATGCTGCGCACCCGAATGTGATCGCTGACCCCGCGCACGCCCGGACGCAAAGCGCACATGCCGCGCACAATCAGATCGATCTTCACTCCCGCCTGCGAAGCCCGATAGAGAGCCATAATGATGTTCTTATCTAACAGTGCATTCATCTTGGCGATGATGTGCGCAGGTCGGCCGTGGCGCGCGTGCTCTGCCTCCCGAGCAATCAGGCTCAGGCAGCCCTCGGCAAGGTCTACCGGTGCAACCAGAAGCGGATCGTAGTGGGGATGTTCCGCAGTGGTTATGAGATCGCTAAACACGTCGTGGACGGCACTGGTGATTTTCGGATCCGCCGTGAGCAGGCTGAGGTCGGTGTACATCCGGGACGTAGTCAAGTTGTAGTTCCCAGTGCCGAGGTGGGCATATTGCCGGGTCACGCCGTCCTCATCATGGCGTACCAGCAACGAAAGTTTGCAATGTGTCTTGCGCCCAAGCACTCCGTAGCACACCTGCACTCCCGCCTCTTCCAGGTCTTGCGCCCAGCGAATATTCGAGGCTTCGTCGAAGCGCGCCTTCAATTCGACGACCACGGTGACCTCTTTCCGCGCAGCTGCAGACATGAGCGCCGGCACGATACGCGGGTGTGCGCTGGTTCGGTACAGCGTTTGCTTCATGGAAAGGACGCGAGGGTCTTCCGCCCCGAATTCGACGAAAGAGACCACCGGTTCATACGAGTCGAACGGATGATGCAGCAGCACATCGCGATGCCGCAGTTCTTCGAACAGGTCCCGGGACTGCCCGGTCAGACGAAGCTGCCGTGGAACAAAGGTCTTAAATTTGAGCTCTGGATATGCGGTTTGCTGGTAGATGGCGGAGAGCCGCGATAGAGCAGGACCGCTAACCGCGAATACCTGCCACGGTTCCACCTCGAAATTCGTCCGCAGGCGCTCAACAATTTCGGGATCCGCCTCCGCTGCGATCTCCAGACGGACGGCACTCCCCTTACGCCGATTGTGTATCTCGGTCCGCACTGACTCCAGGAGATTGCGGGAGTCCTCCTCTGCCAGATAGAGATTACTGTTACGGGTCACGCGAAAAGACGCAAACGACACAATCTCGTAGCCCTTATACATCCGTGTCGCGTAGTGAGCGATCAGGTCTGCCAGCAAGATGAAGTCAGCCGTGCCCTCTGAGGGGATGCGTACCAGGCGGGGTAGAGCCAGCGGCGCCATCACCACTCCCGTGTAGATCATCGAAGTGCTTCGGCGACGGCGTAACAGGAAGGCCACGCAAAGAGTCTTGTTGATCACGTGCGGGAAAGGATGCGCCGGATCTACGGTGATGGGAGTTAACAACAGATCCAGCTCCCGCTTGCCGTAGTCTTCTACAAAGTTGCGGGCCTTGGCATCGAGTTCGGAGATTCCAAGCAGCCGAATGCCATGTTCTGCCAGTGAGGGACGCAGGTGCTTGTTCCAGCAGCGGTACTGGGCGTCCACAAACGCGTGGGTCTCGCGGGAGATCGCCTCGCGCATTTCCGGCAAAGTCAGGCCATCCGGTCCGCCTTCGGTATCGCCATCTTCGATTTGCTGCAGCAAACCTGCAACCCGCACTTCAAAGAATTCGTCCAGGTTCTTGGCGGCAATGGAAATAAAATTGACGCGCTCCAGGAGCGGATTTCGTGAGTCTTCCGCTTCTTCTTGAACGCGTCGATTAAAAGCCAGCCAGGACAATTCGCGGTTGATGTAGTAGGCCGGATTATCCAGCGAGCGGCGGACCATGCATCCAGTCCTGTCGACGAAGACTCATCTCTTGAGCGGCCATGCCGCAACTGAAGTCCGCGCCGCTATATCCCTTCTGTGGCAGAAAGATTGTCATGGGCAAAGGTCGCGGCCTTCTTGGCAAAGTCGTAGGTCGCCTTGAGATTTCCGCCGAAGAACCGTACTTTACCGTTTATATCGCCCTCCAGCAACACCTTGCCCTGGCTGTCGGTAAATTGGCAGTGGACGGTGATCGAGGTTGCGCCGGCGACAGTCGTAACCTGACGTTTCTTCTCGCTCCCCTCCTTGAAGCCGCTCACCTTGCTACGGAGGACAACCAGGTCGGTGAGATTGGCGGCGTTACGGTCGCCGTCACGATAAACATGCCAGGAGCCCTTTTTTTGGAGCTGCTGAATCAAGTTCTCATAGAGTGCCACCTGGAATTCGGCGGGCAGCTTGATCTCGTCGGATTGAATCATTTCTACCCGGACCGCTGACGCCTTTATCTTTGTCGCGGACTTCGGTGTTGTGGATTTCGCTTCTGCGCGCAAGAGCGGCGCTGAAAACGACATCACGGTGAACAGGCACCAGGCTGCCAGAAATCGGAACGTCATGGATCTTAAGAAGTCCTTCATTGTTTTTCCTCCGTCGCGCCGGACTGGGATGAACTGACGCTTGGCTCTGCCGCTGTTGGGATGCTGGTATGCGCGCCCTGCGCGATGAGCTCTTGCTTGATCGAGTCCGCCTTGCCGACCGGCACCGTGAACACAACCCCGTGCAGTCCTCCGTCGGCGTCGCGATACTGAATCGTAAGGCTGTCGAGCTTGGAGCGAAACAGGCTCAAAACACGTCCTGATCCGTAAGGCCCTAACATGCTCAGTGTACCCAGAGTTCCTCGGACCACCCTCTGGCTGTCGTTGCCCGTGACCACATCTTCCATGGCAGCGGCCGCAATGTCCGACGTGCTCTTGGCATGAGCAAAGAGCAGTTTGCCGCCTTCGATCGTCAGAGTCCCTCCGGTGTTCTCTTTGACTCCGGCAAGGCCTACCAGCTCCACGCTCTTTATCGGCGTTTGTGGTTGTGGCGAAGCGGAAAGTGATGGTTGTGACGAAGCGGGGGGCGGACTACTTTGCGTCGCTATCGCCGTGCGACTCAGGATGGGCATTTCGTAACTCGTTCCCAATTGGTCGTTAAACTTGATGGTCTTCTCTCCCACCAGGACCAGCAGTTCACGTCCGGCCACGTACCGCACCGTGTCGTTGCCAAGGGGCGGGGTGTACAGAAAGACGTAAACTGTTTTGTCCACTTTCACGGAAACGTCATAGCTCGTGACAGAAGGGTCGGAGCCCGCCGCGCCCTGATGAGGTGCGACCGCCGTGATCGTACCGGGTTGATATCCGTCCGTAGACTGCGAAAACGCCGTAAGGGCCGCTAGGCAGATTAAGACCACACCCATTGCTTTCAGCATGCACATCTCCTCTTTAATTACTAATAGCCGCGCAACTGTTATCGCGTCTCAACCACGATGGTCACTCGGTCTTCGATCAACTTTAACCTAAGCATTCGAGATTCCACTCTGCCGCGATACCGTAAGGCCATGAAACCGCTCTTCCTAAGAACTAGTTGGGGACGCGAAGCGAAGCGCACAAATGCCCTCGAGCTGGGTTCGGACGTAAACCATTGGCAACCATTTGGCAGGTGACAGAAGCATCCGCATCTTACGGCACACCGGTCCGGCTTACCATTCGAGCAGCGATCAGGTGTGGCAGACCAACTCTCCATTCACTGCCTGCGGCGCTTTGGACGGCCCGTTTCAGCCAATTCTGGTGCGCCGCACAGGTCGAATGAAAACCCGTCCGTTTAGCAATCCTGGTCCACCTCCCGGATTTGGCATGGCGGTTGCAATACTCGATAGCGAGCGAGGCGGCAGCCGGTAACAGGTGGCCAGACGAACTCCGTAGCCAACCAGCGCGGAGCGCTTGCAGAGCAGACACCCGTAGCACGTTACCGTCGTACGCGGTCCCCGGCTGCGCCTCGCAGAGCTAACCTTGCAGAGTTACAGGAGAGCAACATGAGAACGACTGCGCCGACCCCAGCAGAACGTAACACCAGCATGATCTCCGCCATCATCAATCTGGTTTGCCCGGAATGTGGCGGAAGCATGATGGAATTCCGGTGTTGGGGCAAGTGCCGCAGGGATTGGCGATTCGTGTGGGAGTGCGCAACCGATGCACGTGGATTTGACGTCAGGCGCCATCCGAGACTGGCACGACGTTGATTTTCGCTATTCGAGGTTGAGAGACATTTATGACTGTGCTTGCATCACCGCGACACACCCACCCAACCAGGGGGCCTGTTGTGATTGCCCGGTAGACAAGGGCACTCGAACAACATCGCCCCCTCTCGCCTACCCAGAGACTTAACTGACATCAGGTGGGACCCCCTATTCACCAAAATCATTTCGCGCTCGTTTGCCAGACTGCTCCGCTTTTAGCACCTGACAAACCATTTCTTGGCATGGTCGACTCTCTGTCCTCGCCCGCCGCCTTCCGCATAGAGCCGCGCATTTTCAGTCAGTCACTTACGCCGTTCTTCCAGACCCGCCGGTCTTTGGGCCGAAACTTGCTTCTGTTGTCGGGTGGCAATCTCTCGAACCTCATGCTGAAGATCACCATTGCCGACACTCCGACCGAGCACCGGATGATACTCGTAGGAAAACTGGTTGGCCCGTGGATCGCTGAGCTGCGGAAAGTGTGGGAACAATCTCGCCAGCAGCTTGGCAACCGGAGCCCGGTGATCGACCTCAACGACGTAACCACAATCGACGACGGCGCGGATAGCCTGCTCGCCACCATGTTGAAAGAGGGGGCAGAACTTGTCGCCAGCGGCATGGTGAACCGGTGGCTGATTGAGGCGTTGAAAGAGGGAAGGACGCGGGTTTCAGTAAGGGCGTTGTACCCCAGCACTGTGGGCTTTTCCCACACCGTGGATCCGGACAGCAAAGAAGTAACCACGATCGTCGACGGAGCCATCACCCTGGCGGAAGTTCGCGCTCACTTGCTGCACGAGCGCCACGACTCCGCCCTGCCCTACCGCGAGTTGATCGACGCTCGTCAGGCCGTGGTGAGGTTGTCCTCGGCAGAGGTTAAGAAAATTTTGGAGTTGCTGCGCTCTCTTTCCCGTAAACACCGTCTGGGTCGGACCGCGGTGGTTGTGTCCACGGAAGTGGCCTATGGAAGCCTGCGCATGCTCCAGATTCTGGTCGACGATGTTTGCGTAGTGCAGCCCTTCCTTGATCTGCCCACGGCCGAGCGCTGGCTACGTGGCTAAGAATAAAGGTACTTGTGTGGGGCGGGCGCCCCCGCCCGCCGCTTTTGAAGTTGGGCGTTCTTGACGTTTGCGCTTTTGAAGTTGAACTTCGTGACGTAGCTTTTGATCTTGAACGTGCGGCTAACTTCCCGCCGTCTCCGCGAAGCTGGGCGGTGCCTCAGCTGTAACCTCCAAGTCGCGACAGCCTCCGGCCAAGTCCGGGCTAGCGCACGCTTGCCAGATCACGCGCACGGACGCAACCACGGGCACCGCCAGATAAATGCCAATGATTCCTCCGACCTCGGCACCCACCAGCAACGCAAAAATCGTCGCCAGTGGGTGGATCTGCAAACGCCGTCCCATGATTCGCGGGCCAGCATAGTAGTCCTGGATCATTCTCCAGACTCCTAACAATACCGCCATCCAGATCCAGTGCGAGTGACTGACCGCGCCCACGCTGATAATCGCGGCGGCCGTGCTCATCCAGCCCACCGCCGGGATGAACTCCAATACTCCTCCCAGCAAGCCCAGGGCAATGGCGTGCGGAAACTTCAACAGGAGCATGACCGCCGAATAATACAGAAACGACAGGCCGCAAAGGACCACCTGCGCCCGGATATACCGGGTAAGCATGAGGTGAAGTTCGTCTGCAACCGCACGCGCCCTCTGGCACCGGGTTGCTGGAAAAATCACCCTGATCAGCAAATCCGCGATGTGGTCACCGTCGCGCAAGAAAAAAATCGCCAGGACCGGAATCAGAACCAGGAATCCAAGCACTTCTGCGGCATTGGAAAGGCAGCGGTCTACGCCTCGCACCAGGCCCTGGATCTCGTCTTTATGCCGCGCCAGAAAGGCTTTGAAGCGGAATTCCTGTTGTTCACTCCAGCCGTACTTGTCTCCAAGTTCGTTGGCGATTTCTCCGGTCGAGAGGCCATCCAGCAAAACCGGAATTTCATCCACGAGTTTTACCGTATTCCTGGCCAGGCCCGGCGCAAATCTGTATCCCAGAAGCGCGATCAGGATTACGAACACGAGGTACACTTCCACCACCGCAGGCCCTCTTAGATTCCTGAAAAATAAGGAATGCCGCTGCAGGAACTTAACCACGGGATCAATCAAATAAGTGAACAATATGGCAAAAACAAAAATCAGAATGATGCGCCGCGCGCTGTAGACGACCACACCGATCCCTGCGAAGAGCAGAATCGTGAGCAGGATGTTCGCGGTGCGGCGGTCGGGGAATGCCATCGGCATGAAGCTCAACTTCAAGCCGCTGCAACGCAACGACCACTCTCGGCGAACGGCAAACGCTGCAAACCTTTGTGGGCTGGGCGCTTGCTACCGAATTTCTGCATACCCTTGGGCCGTCTCTGCCGAAGGCTTGCCTAATCCTCGTCACAAGCCAAAGACTAAAGCCACCCTCACCGCCGGGAAAAAGGGGAAGCACTCATCGCCGTCGCCTGTGGAGGGACGGGTCGGAGCCTGCCCTGACAGGTCGAAGGGACCCGTCCAGGCCGAGCTCAGATCGGCAGTTCTCGTCCATCTAAAGGCAGCGAGTGACCTGCTAAAGCTCCGCCGTCGGAACGGCCTTCGGGAAGGACCTCATTTGGTAGCCGGGCCAAATCAGGCCTTCGTCACTATTTTGGCGGGACGAATCTTTGTCATAAGCCAAACATTTCTCGGCTGCCACCCCGTGAATGAAAGCGCCGCCGCCGAGAAAACAACGCCATTTCGTGAATTTGGTCTTGGCATCGTGAATGCAGTATCCACTCTAGTTGGAGTGGTATAGTGCTACCCGAATCTTGGCACCTAGTGCATTTCGATAAGGAGGTGGAAAGTGGCTCCAGAAGCAGCGCGTACCAGCCCAACCGATCCCGCGAAGCCGACGCTTGCTCCCGCCCGTCCCGCTGAGCCCGAGCACGTTCCCGCGCAACCTGCGCCGAATTGGCAGAAATACGGCACCCCGGCGCTCGTGGTTTTGCTGGCCGCGGCGATTGTATTCACAATCACTCGGAACTGGAATGCCTGGGAGGGTGGCCGGATCGAGCAGGTCACCGACGATGCTTACGTCCGAGGCGATCTCACGCCGCTGAGCACCAAGGTTGCCGGCATTGTTCGCGATGTAAAGGTCTCCGACTTCCAGGCGGTACACAAGGGCGACCTGCTGGTTCAGTTGAACGACGACGATTACCAGGCTCAAGTAGCACAGGCAAGAGCGGCGGTGGCGGCGGCGAAAGCTGCGATCGAAAACAATCGACGCCAGAAACAACTGCAGCAAGCCAAAGTCGACCGCGCAATCGCAGGGGTGGCACAGGCACAAGCAGAAATTTCCGCAGCGCAGGCAGGAATCGAGGCCGCGCAGGCCGATCTGAACCGCACTCTGCCTGAGCGTCGCCGGCAGGAAAATCTCATGGAGAGCAACTCCACGACCCGGCAGAAGGTTGAGCAGGTGGTCTCCGAGGAGGAGCGTTCGCGCGCGCAACTGGTCACGCGACAGGCTGGTTTGCAGCAGGCCAACGCGATGCTCTCCAGCAGTGGTTCGGCGGTCGAGGCTGAACGCCGAGGGCTTGACGTTCTGGATTCGCAAGAATTACAGCTGGCGGCCGACCTGCATGCTAAAGAGGCCGCGCTAACCGTCGCGCAAGTGAACCTCGGCTACACCACCATTGAGGCCCCCGCTGACGGCACCGTCGGCGAGAGGCAAGTCCGACCCGGACAGTTGGTCTCTCCCGGAACCCAGGTAATTTCTTTCGTCAGCAGGATTAAATGGGTTCAGGCAAACTATCGCGAGACACAGCTCACGAACGTGAAAGTCGGCGACCCGGCGGAAATCCGGGTAGACGCGTACCCGGGAAGAGTATTTAGCGGCAAAGTTATCGAGATCGCGCCGGCCAGCGGTTCGCAATTTGCCTTGCTGCCGCCTGACAACGCCACCGGCAATTACACGAAAGTCGTGCAAAGAGTCCCGGTGAAAATCGCGCTCGACGATTCGAGCATCGCCACTACCTTGCGTCCGGGCCTCTCCGTCACCGCCACGGTGCGCACCAGGCACTGATTGGAACGGACTATGGCTGCCTCGACAACGGTCGTACCTCGACCTGCCCCGGTACAGATGGTTCAAGCCCTCGCGGGAGCGATACCGGCTGACCTCTCGAGGAGTCCCTTGCTTGGGATCCTGGGCGTCATCATGGGCGCGGGAATTGTCACGCTTACAGGCCGCATGATTACGCTGGGCCTTCCCGATCTCAAGGGCCATCTGGGAATCGGTTTCGACGATGGCGCGTGGCTCAGCAGCGCCTACAACATTGCGCTGATGTTCATCGGCCCATTTACCGTGTATCTGGGAGGTTTGCTCGGGCCTCGCCGAATTCTATTTTTTGCCGCCACGTCTTTCACGCTGATCTGCGCCTTCATCCCGTTCATTCATAGTTACAGCTTACTCATCACAGCACTCGCCCTAGCCGGGCTGGCATCGGGTACGTTCTACCCGCTCACGCTCACCTTTGCATTGCGGAATATTCCTCTGCGATTCCTTCCCTTCACCATCGCGCTCTACGCGACTTTTGTCGACGGAGCCGTGAATATCGCTCCATCGCTTTATGGCTGGTATCGGGAACATCTCTCCTGGCACTGGATGTTCTGGAATTCAGCGATGATCACACCGCTGATGATGCTCTGTATCTATTACGGGATACCGCCTTCTCCGCCACGAAAGAAATCCTCCGCGGCGCCAAGCTTTGCCGGGTTTCTATATGCCAGCGCGGGCTTGGCCATGCTGTATGCGGCCATCGATCAAGGCGAAAGGCTCGACTGGTGGCGCTCCGCAGTGTTCGTCGCGTTGTTCGCCGGTGGCTCATTCCTTCTGTTGTGCTCACTGGTGCGGCGCCTTCGCAGCCCCAACCCTCTGGTGGACATGCCCTATCTTCGCCAGTGGAATACTGTCTTGCTGGGCATTGGGCTCTTTTTGTTCCGCTTTTGTCTGGTGACAACCATCATCCTGGTCCCGCAATCGCTGGCCATCCAGGGGTTCGAACCCAATCAAATCGGACCGGCAGTGATCTGGAGCGCAGCTCCGCTGGTTCTCCTCGCATTCGTGGCCGGACTCCTGTTGCTATCGAAATTTGATTCGCGCCTGCTCATGGCTTCAGGTTTTGTGTGCATGGCTCTGGCCTCGTGGCTCAATGCGGACCTCACCAGCGCATGGTCGGCATCGAACTACTACCGCACCGAATTGCTCATGGGCATGGGACAGTCCTTTGCGTTTATCGGGTTGGTGGCAACCATCGTCCTGCAGGGGATTTTCTCGGGGGGATTAGCGAAGCCGCAGTGGATCCTGACATTTTCTGCCTTCTTTCACACGATACGGCTGTTTGGCGGGAATCTCGGCGCGGTATACATGGGCCACTTCATCGCGCAACGGGAGAAGTTGCACTCGAACCTCCTCGGCCTGCACGCGCAGAACGGGAACTGGATCACGGACGGCAATATCCGGCAGCTCACGGCGGGACTGTTTTCACGATCTTCCGGCCTGGCTGCCGCCACCGGACGGGCGGTGGGTGTCATCAGCGGCCGCCTTCGTCTTCAGGCGTACACCCTCAGCATTATCGACGGCTTCTACCTGGTCGCCTGGGCTTGCGTCGTCGCTCTGCTGCTGGTTGCTTTGCTGCGCAAGTCACCGCTGAACTACGGCGACCTCAGCGCCGTGCAGCAACAATTGCCCGCGCCTCAGCAGGCGAAATCATGAACGCTTGGAGGATACTTTCATGACGAAGCGAAATTTTGCGCTAGCCCGATGGACGGTTGTGCTGGCCTGCACTCTCGCCGTGGCGTCGGCGGCATCGGGGCAGGAACGCAAGCTCACGCTGAAGGAAGCGATCGATCTTGCCACCAGCAAAAATCATAGCTTGAAAGTGGCATCTTTCGCGCTCGCGGCGGAACAGCAGAAGCGACGCATCGCCCAATCCAGCTACTTTCCTTCCATCACCAACCAATCCAACTTTCTGCATATTACGGACCTGCAGAGAATCGAAGTGCCTGCCGGCGCCTTTGGCGTCATCCCCGGGGGGCCAACCATTCCGGCGTCGAACGTTTTTCTGACCCAGGGGAACAGCACATTTGAAACCGTCGGCACCATGATCGCTCAGCCCATCACGCAACTGATCAAGATTCATGACGCCAACAAAGTCGCGGCCGCCGATGTAGGGGTTTCACAAGCCAGTTTGAGAAAGGCGACGACCGACGTAATTTTCAAGGTCCAGGAACTGTACTATCGCGTGCTCACCACCCAGTTGCAGAGGGACGCGGCCGAGTTGCAGATTACCTCCGGAAGCGAGAACTTGAACGAAAACACCGAGCAGGTCAAAAACGGTAGCCTGCTTGAGGTTGCGCGGGTTGAAAGCCAGGCGAACCTGCTCGAGGCCAAGCAGGCGCTGCTGACCACCGACATGCAGATTTCCGACCTGACCATCCAACTGAACGATGTACTTGGCCTGCCGCTGGACACTAGACTCGTCCTCGATCCCAATGTCGACGTGGCCCTCGATCTGCCGTCTCGCGAAGAGTCGCTGAAGACGGCAATGAATGACAACCCGGAAATCAAGGAGGCGGTGCAAACCCTGTCTAAGGCACAGGCGGCGCACGCGGCGGCTAAGGCGGAATACATACCAGACGTCACTGCCTTCGCCCGGCACAGCTATCAGAACGGAGTCCCCTTCGTGGACCGGAACTTCGGCACCTTCGGAATCCAGCTGACCTATGACCTCTTCGACGCCGGCAAACGCCGGGCGCTGGTCCGGGAACGTC
>WNEZ01000187.1_pt1 | contig 55720 bp, 57 predicted proteins | sample 5400521 | NCBI WGS metagenome assembly WNEZ01 (sample SAMN13153339, study PRJNA577476) | soil metagenome | isolation source: 120 cm saprolite under Douglas fir tree site 2 hole 1 replicate 1 | place: USA:California | collected 2015-04-18
TCGGTGTGCGCGATCCACAAATCTTCTTGCTTTTCCCGCTGCGTGCGCGTGCCCATCGCCATGCGTGAAGTCTACAAACGATTCCTGTGAATTACGTATTCTTTTTCGTTCCGTGAATCCAGACTTGCACCACAGGCTGCTAGCCCAAATGAAGAATTCCTCAATGCCACGGGAAACCATTTCTTCGCGGAACGCATCGCGGGCCAACTTTGACACATCGCATGCTGCAGCGAGGACAAAACCGTATGGCGGAGTAGTAGACGAAGCAAGGCTCTCGTCGACAATGGTGCGAATTCGCTTCGGCGAAAGTGACTTCTCCCGTTTGCACTGAAATATCCACTGGCGCTCAATAAATTCTTCATCCGCTTTCTCGTCGCTTTCGTCCTCTCCTTCAGCGGCCGGCGCTTGGTCAATCGAAACGAGCTCGGCGGCCCGAATGTCCATACCGCTGTCCGATCCTCCGCGTCCGGTCGCCTCCAGCGACTTCCATCGACGGAGGTCACATGCCAGCTGCCGAATGAGATCCTCAAAACGGTGAGGCTCCAGGTCGCCGAAAGGCAGCGGATTCAATGTTCTTGTCGGCGTGGCTTTCAATCTTCTTCCGCTCCTCCATTTACTGCGGCATGCGAGAATCCACTTCGCAGAAACGTCGTGTTCTGCAACACGCGACTCTTCCCAAACGAGTATAGGTACTCGCGGTACGATCAACAACGTCGCAGCTCGCACTTTCGCCTGCCCTTGCCTCGGTGTCGCTTGCCTCTTCCGTGTGCCCCCGAAACAGCGGGGAGCGACAACCTTACCTGCTGGGGCGAATTTGTGGCCCCCCGTTCCGATCAGCTTCAGATCATTCGAGGTCCAACGAGTCAAAGCGGAGTCATGTTGGTTGATCGTGATGCTTGCAATGTGATTCGGAAATTGAAATTCATAACATTGAATTGAAGGAACCATTGTTGGGTTGAGCTGCTGGCCAACGATAACGGCGCCGGGAGCTGGACCAGCGTAGAGGATATGCCAGCGCTGTGACTGAGAATGTTTTCGTGTCCGCGCAGATGGCAACGCCGCAGCGCGCCCGTCTCGTAGCAGTGCGCGAAGCTGCGCTCGACGATCGTTTTATGGGCACTGCTTGACGGTCAACGTGACGTTCTGCGAGTCCCCGTGTGTGGTGGCATCAACTACGGCCAGGTAGCCCTGAAATGTTCCCGTGACTGAGGAGCTGCCGCTAAACACGCCCGTAGAATTGTCGAGGCTGATGCCTACCCACATATTTGAGGCGAAGCCCCAGGAAAGAGGTGGAACGCCTCCGGACTTCTGCGGCGCGAAGGTATAGGGCTGGTTGACGCACGCATCTGGCATGGTTGCAGAGCTTGTGATCTTGACCGGTTCGGCAACCTGGATAACTTCTTGCGCGGTGGTGGTCTGGGGAGGATTTCCCGAATCGGATGCCCGAACCGTGAACGAGTATGTGCCGTCTGAGGTAGCTACTCCAGTAATCGCTCCCGTCGTGCTAAGCGCCAGCCCGGGCGGCAACGTACCGCCAGCCTTTGACCAGGAGACGCTGCCAATGCCATCGGCGCTCGACAATTGCTGTGAGTAAGAGAGTCCGCGAGCAGCGGGAAGAAGCGGAGTCACTGCAATGCTCAATGGAGAAGTGGCCCCTGAGACCACCAGAGCATAGTTCATATCCGGTCGTGCATCGCCCCGCCAGTCCAGCACATGAACATAAAAGGTGGTTGCGCTGTTCGTCGTACCCGGTACCTGGAAGTCCAGCGCCGAGTCTAGAACAGAAGGATTCCCGCCGATGTCATCGTTGATGCAACCAGAAGTGAAAGTGGAACTGGTGTCGCCGGGCTGGCGGCACGTCGAGTACCGGTTGCCGTTTCCATCGACGATCTCGATTACAGTATCGAGCGGATTGCCGCCGGCCCACCGTTGAGCCTGGGTTTCCAGATGTACGGGCGTTCCTGTGCCTGCCAGAGAGACCAGTTTGTAATAGTCGCTGTCAGCAGCGAGGGGTGCGTTGTCTGGTGGGTCGATGTAGGGGCTGATGGTGGCTGAAATCATTCCATTGCCAATCGGAGTTGCGCTCGTGACCGTATCATTGCGTCCCAGCGGTTGAGCGACAGTGACGACCAACGTTCCATTTGCGCTTTGGGGAGGTAAACTCGAATCGGTCGCACTTACCGTGAAAAGAAAGGTTCCGAGCGTAGCTGGAGTGCCGTTTGTTTGCCCGCTATTCGGATCGATCGGACTGAGCCCGGGCGGCAACGATGATCCAGATACGAGGGCAAAGTGATATGGAGGAATCCCTCCCGTCGCAATCACTCTACCGTTAAAAGGACGGTTCTGCAGGATCCGCGAGGGCAGTGAATTCGCAACGGAAAGTGGCGGCGGAATCACATTGATCGTGAGCTGCTCAGAAACGACTTCAGCAGGCGAAAATGAGTCCTGAATAATGAGAGTGCTGGGATAGTTGCCAGCGGCGGTCGCGCTGCCGGAGATTTGGCCGGTCGCCCGGTCGAGCCGAAGGCCCGGAGGCGAAGACCCTGTTAAAGAAAACGTGAAAGGAAATACTCCCCCCTGAAAGACAGGACCGATGGGAACTATGTCCTGAAATTGCCCAACAGTGTTGGTCTGGGGCGCGGGTGCCTGCAGAGGGTCGCTTGCGGTGATCGTGAAACCTTTGCTTGCGGTTTGCGGCTGTGAAGCGGAATCGGTGACGTGCGCGACAAAGCCGCCAGTGCCTGCGAAATTGGCGGTTCCCGAAAGCACACCCGTGCTCGGATCAATGGAAAGTCCATCAACAAAAAGGGCGGTGGATGAAACTGGTGTAATTGACCAGTTGAGTGCTCCTTTCCCGTTTGCGGCGGCGAGAGTCACGCTGTACGCGTGGTTCTGCAGAGTTCCTGAGAGGAGCGAATTGGTTGTAATTGTGAGGGCTTGCCCCGGGCTCACCGGTGGTGGCCCGGAAGACGACGAGCCTCCCCCACCGCACGCGGTCAGGAGCGCGAGCAGGACGACACCTGCAGCGACAGCCAATTTTCGCGATCTCATGCCTGCGCGTCCTCCGTAGACGGTACCGGAGAAACTATCGGCGCGTCGAGCAACTTCCCACTGTCCTCGTATTGATCGAACCTTGGGAGCGGACTATTCAAGATGATGTCGATTCCGGTGATTTTGTCTCCCGCGTGCACCGTAATCGTGTCGCGCTGTAGAGGGAAGTCGAAAGCCGACTCAGCCGTATTCCAGAATTCAGGGATTCCAGGTAAGGGCACAGGGGGGTCGAGCGGGCCGACGCTTGATCCTCCGACAAACCCCTGGAGCACAGATTCAACCTCAACCGTGTAAGTGCCGGGTGGCACGGAAATCTCGTAAGATCCGATCAAAGCTGGATTCCGTGAACCGTTCGGGCTTCCGTTGGCGTTGTGTTCGATCGAGGCCGGCATGTCCGCGGTCACACTTTGTCCGGGATTTCCAGTGAACAGATAACCCGAAACCGCAGACACCGCAACCCGGCGAGACTCATCTTCGGCAGTACTCGGATCATCGACGAGTCTGGCAATGACATTTGCGCCCTGTACCGGAGACATGCCGTCGGCAAAAAAGATGGTGCCATTGATGGTTCCGTACTCGGTTACGGTGTTCGCATTCGGATAAAGACTTGAGATCCATGCGATGTCGTCGGGCGTCAACACGGGCAGGCCAGCGTCCTTCCGAGCCTGGCATAACAACACCGGAAACATCAGCGGTAACCCTGCCAGATTATCTGCGTCGCGCACGTTGCTGCCCTGGAGCAGAAGAATGAGGTTGATCTGCGAGTGACCAAGACCAAGGAAATGCCCGATCTCATGCGTGATTGCCTCATCAAACTCGTTCGCAGTAAGCTCAAAATTCGCTCGCGTAGATCCTGGACTACTGATTCCGTCCTGGAATTCGCCATTCAAGACGATCGCCGAGCTGACGATATGTCCGGTCGTGGTATCCAGCGCGCATCCGCTGTCGAAGCCGATTACTCCTGCTGACAGGCCGAGGCTGGTCATCAACTTGCCGTCGGCATCGAAAATAACCGGACTCTGTTTGCCGGATCTGCAGGAGCCGATCATGTCGTTGTACTGTTGCACGGTCTTCAGGTCTCCACTGGTGTAACTGCCAGCCGGCAGCAGTGCGCCCGCATTCGTGAACGAGATGTGGGCGGTTGATACCGCCTGCCAGACCCCGAACATGCTCTGCACTCGCTGCAAGCCGGTGGCATGATCGATAACAGTCGTACCGCTCGGGGTCACCGCCATCGGTCCCGGATCTACCCGATAAGAAATGGGCATTTCTGACGGATTCCACGTAAACGGTTGCCCATCCAATCCAAATGGAGGCCGGTTCCCGATTGCCGGGCCCCCAACAACTAGCGGACCGCCCGCCCAGGCAAACTGGGAAACGAAACACAGAGCCAGGAGAAACACCGGGACAAGAAGTCGAGCACGCATTACCGTGTCCCCCTGAAGGTCCGGATCGCGTCCTCGAGGTCTGCAAGTGGCACTGGGCCAGCTTGGGGCTGCCGAACCAGCACTGCTACTTTGGGCGAGAATTGCAATCCTCGTGCTTGGGCCCGCCTCTCCACCGAGTCAAAGAGCCCGAAATTACCCCTGCCGTTCACTGCTAGCGCTTCACCCTTCTTATCGCGCAGAACGCGGAAGCGTCCCTGCTCTAATCCCACTGGGCTTGTCAGCCCGTTTTCCGATACAGGCCCGAGGAAGAGAAGCAGTTCCTCGCTTTTTCGGTATTGCGCCGCATCGAGTTGATCACGAAGGTCCCAAATGTACTGCCGGAACACAATGGACTTTCGCGGCGTGCCTTTAACAGTCTCTGAAACGCTCATGGAAACCACGACCGTCATCAGGTTGGTAAGTTGCGGATGCGGTTCGACTTTCGCTGAGGTTACATAGCCGCGGAGGATGACGTCCGCCTGCTGAGTTAGCTGGTCGAGACCATGTGTGACGGTGAGAGCTCCGCGCTGGGCGTGAGAATTGACAGTCATTAAAAAATTCAGAGCGCCCAACGCGATCAAATGCCTTCTGCTCCAGATCATGACGCGCAACATATCTCGAAAATTACTCAATGTGAAGCAGTTCTGTTGCTCGGTGTGGTACATCAGACAATTAGGAATGGCGGCAGGTCCCAAGGCTAACATGGTTGGAGTACGTCATCCTGGCCCCGGAGGATAGGCCACGTGCAGCGAATGGGATACTACACTCCCGGGAATGCCACGCAAACAGAAATTTGGACCTTGTTCCGAAATCGGAACAAACAATCCAAAGTCTCAGTTGCTACGATTTTCATCCGAGAGGCGATAAGTAATTGATCCAAAGTGGGTTGGAGGTGCGCCCGAACAGGGTGGAAGTCAACCGGATTCTTTAACACTAACACTGTCAAGGCCAAGTAGAAAGATCCGGCCTCCCAATTCGAGTGAGACGAAAGCCTAAATCTCCAGACGTTACGGCTCAGAATCCTTGCGTGCAGCTCCCCTGAAATACGACACTGCCTTCTTCCATGCTTGCGTACCAACCAGCCTGCCTGTGACTCGCCCAACTAGGTCCCCTGTTTCAAAGTGAATGCCGCCATACCGTCGAGAAATTCCCGCCTGGTTAGCCGCATCTGTGAAAGTCGCCCAATAGAGGGTTATTGATTCGGCAGGAGTAAGACCCGGCTCGATCACGGAGCTACCAACCGGGAAGGTGACAGAAGCACCAAAGTTGTCGCTGTGCGTCCATCGCCGCAAGATCTCCGCTCCCGCTGCACTGAACGTGCTGTGTCCCGAAGGGTATTCCGGAAAGGGTGGGGTGGGGAAGGTAGATGGCTGGTAAGGAACCCACTCTCCGCCATCCATGGCAACCGTCCCCATGAAGGGGCCGCCCCAAGCCATTATCGTTTGACCATGAAAGAGAAAAGGGATGGCCGTAACCGGCCGAACAGAATCAAATTCCCGCTTTGCATCCCATGCGGTAATTCCGGCGTCGAAAATGGCCGCCGTCAATGCGAAGAACATCTTCGCGTCATCATCCACAGTATGGTGGTCTCTGGCGGAAACAAATTGGGCGAACAGATCCCAGTGGCCCGGTGGCAGTTCGGTCCTCGGACCGTTGGCCCAGTATTCGGCAATCATCTTTTGCGTGTCGTTCAGTCCAGTACTGATCGCAACCAGGTCCCGCGCTTGCCGCCTGAAAGTTTTGGAGTGAAACAGCGCCGGCCCGAAAGAGGCGATGAAGGGGAGAAATTCGTCTGCCGACGTCATCGCAAATGGCTTCACCTTATTCCACTGGGCCCCCACAAATGACGGGGTAACGGTCACAACACCATTGAAATACGTTAGCGGCTGCCAGTGATTCGGGTTGAGGCTGGAATAGTCGTAAGCTGTACCGAGCGGAACCGTCGTTGCAAGGTTGGACGGGACGTAGCCAGTGTAGTCGGCGTATGGAACCCCGCTGGGGGTTAGGTTTCCAAGCTGGTTCGCGCCGTCATCGTGGCGGATGCTAAGAATTGTTTGGCAGGCCACGTTGCCGATTCCGATCGGTGTCGTCGTATCGATAGAGTTGTCACCGGGCTTGTACCCGAGGTTGGCCATCAAAGGATCAAACACTGTTGTTTTGTCACCGGGGAACAGATCCACGGCCGCGCGGTAGGCTGCGAAGCTGATCGCCTCGTCCTTGTTCGCTGGGGTCCGCTCCGATTCTGGCCGACGGAGAGAGCGGCCAAAGACTGTGCCTCGCGCCTTGTGGTCATAGGCCGCCCAAGCATCGTAAATACAGTTGTGGATGATAAACAGTGCCCGCGCCACCATCGGCGGTCCAATCTTGGAGTCGCGCACTCCTTGCAATGCTGCCCTGTTCCACTGGACGACCACATTCGAAGATTGTGCGAACGCAGGGATCGCGCAGGTACCCAGGATCGTAAGGCCAAAAGCAACGACCACTCGATCTCGAAATCGGCGGGTTCCGGTGTTCCACATTTCGCTACCTCCTCGGCCTGCGTCGGAGCGAAAATAAAAGTCAGCAATGCTTAGTCCAAGCTAATGTGACCATCGACGAGTATCTCGGGAAAGGTAAGGCCGGATACCTCCAATTTGATTGTCGTACCCGGTCCGCCCTCATGAACTGTCGCCGTGAAGGGAGTGCTTGGAGCAGCTCCAAGCCCGGTCACGGTCGCGGTCCCGCTCAGTATCGCTACCCGCTTGCCGATCTGCAGCGAAGTCACTTTGCCGGTTACGTACATCACATTCGCATCAAATTCGCCGCTATCCGCGCCGGTTTCGTGCGATGGTGCGAATGCCAGACACTCAAAATCGCCGCCTTGCGCATCGGCATGGAAAGCGACCAGAGTCGTGACCGGCAGTAGCGGTGTACCGCCAGTTCCTCCTTCAATGATCGTTTTGCCGGCACCCTTGACGCGACCATGCGTCGCCGTTTCGCTCGTGGCCAAAGCGCGCGTCATTGATCCAACGACGGCAAAAGCTATGAGCACAGCACCGGCACTAAGCCACCACTTCGGTATCCGAAAGCGATTGCGGAGGCACGTTCCGGGCTCCGCAGCGAAAGAATTATGCTGAGACATGGCATTACCTCATTTCTTTGAAGTTACGGACTAGTTTAGACTTCTGATCTCCTCATCGAGTGCGCTGGAAAGTTGGGGCCGCCATTACCTGTCCCGTTTGCCGATATTGGACGCGGAATCAAACGACTGGAGTCCGGCTGTGAGGCGTGACCCCCTCGACAATTAGATAATTCCCCGGTTTCAATCACTAAGGAGACTACGGAACGACGTGGAACAGTGTCCGATTGGCGTTCACACCGGGCACTGGGGGTACTCGTTCATGGAAGGCTACGAAGCCCTTGGTCGCGATGATCCCCTCGAAGATTCCACTGGGGGAACCCACCGGTTGGTGGCAGCTAATAATGAGACTACCTTTGCTGCCATCCGAATATACAATGCGCAGGACCGCGAGGCCTGACCGCGTGTCCGACCCGTTGCCAATCTTATCGACAAAACCGGGCGGAAGCGAGCCAGCAGCTGGCTCAAAATCTAACGAACGCGGTTACCGTAAACGTACCCTTCGCCGTTCCAGACGGCCCGGTTGTCGCCCAGGTGCCCCCACCTGTTACCGGTTCTCCAAGGCCGCTGAAGGTACCGTTTCCGCTGATCTGAATTGTCGTGAGGTCATCCGCCAACGCGTAGTCTGACCCGCCGGCATCAACAGTCCCAACACCATTCGGGAAGGTCAAGCTGATGGTGTCCCAGCGGGTTGTTGAATGAGCGCTAGCCACGCCGGAAGTGATAAGCACCATCAACGCTAGGGCGGACAGCATTCCAAGCCTAAAATTTGATTTCACAATACACCTCCATCGGGTCGCTAGGGGGCAACCCCGTTGAGTTGTGGTTCGTGTTCGTCCTCCTGCTCGTATTCTTGTGGCTGTCTTGTTCATGACTGGGTTCCTGTTTGAAGCCAAGCCTCGGGAGCCGGGCGAATGGCCCGGCTCCTATCTTCTTTCAGCTAGGCTGGGCCCCGGCCTTATTGCTCGAGGTGGATCGAGGTGCGGTTGGCGTTCGGGCCACCGGGCGTACCCGAGGGTGCCACGCGGTTCCAATAGTCGACGAAATCTTTCGACGCTGTGATTCCCTCGAAGACCGTATCCGGCGTGCCGGCTCCGTGGCAGCTGACCACGAGAATGCCGTGGCTGCCGTCATTGTATTCAATGCGAAGCACGGCGAGTCCAGAGCGGAAGTCGGCAGGACTGCCGATATTATCGACGGCGCCCGGAAATACCCCGGGTGCCTCTTCAAAGCGCACTAACCCTCTGACCTCGTACGTGCCGCTCGAACTACCCGACGCTGTGGTGATCGTCCAGTTGCCGCCACCCGTGACGGCGCTCGATGTACCCCCTCTGCCTGAGGGATCGACGAAAGTTCCGGTTCCCGTGAATGTGATCGTCTCGCCGATGTTGTTCATTGCCGATGCCTGACCTCCGGGGTTCACCGTTGGACCAGGCGTGAGGTTGATGATGTCCCACCGGACATGAGCAGCTTGCCCATGTACTGCGGGGAGGCCGACCGTCACCGCCACCAGGACCGCCGATGACACAATAGCGATTCTGGCAATCCATCTCGCTTGGGTTTTCATGTTTTCCTTCCTCCCATTTAATTTTGTTGTTCTTCGTCCCGGGTCTCGTGCGCCAACAACCGAATCCAGCCTAACTCGCGCCATGCTGCTTACAGAAATTTCACGCCGGCGTGAGCTGCCAATCAGGTGCTTTCTGGTCTGCACAAGACGGCGGCACCAGTAGGCGCGTTTTGCGCTAGACGTAAAGAGTCGAGGCGGCTTCAGGATGATCTGGAGGGAGGCGAACGATCCCCGATCTCACTGCTGGAAATTGATCTGAGGATCTCTTCGTCTGGAACGAGGGCGTGTCGTACGACGCTGCAACAAATGATCGGGAGTCGTTGCGGAAGAAGTGTGGACCGGACTTTGTTCGTACCGAAAGTATGAACTGCACAGACAGCTTTGCAGTTCGCGACGACAAGTTGCTTCGGCTTTTTGCCTTGAACAAACTCCTGCTGAACATTGTCATCATACGGTGAGACAACGGAAAAAAAGAAAGCCAGAAGGCCGAGAGTGGAAAGCAACCCGAACAGTACACAGCCGTGGCTTAGCCGCATGGTGTAGGGGAGTTGAAACCTCGAAGGTGGCCACGCGGCCTTCAGTGGGTGACGCACGTTGCCAATGGGATCCATGCTTCCCACCTATCCCAATACCAACTCTCCCTTCGGCCCGGGCGATTGCTGGTGGAGACTTTTCCCGATTAAGGTTCGTTCGGCCTACGAACAGGGCCGGATGGGAAAAATTCTTACTATGAGACCAGGAGAGTATCTGATTGCCTCAGGGGGTGGGCACTACGTTCTGGAATTGCTCTTCGGAGAGGCTAGTCGGGCGGATTGTGCGCCCGAAGGGGGTGGAAGTCAACTGGATTCTTAGGGCTGGATTCTTAGGGCGATGGATTCTTAGGGCGATTCTTAGGGCGGGGTTCGCAACCGCTAAAGCCGCGAATCACACGCCATCTTTGAGTTGACAGACAAGCAGTTTCGTTGCGTGCTAGAAGAAAGCTTCAGGCCGCGGCCAGGAAGCGCTTTACCGTCCCTCCCCACTGTCCGCGCGAGGCATCATCGACGGTGACTTCATCGGGCCAGGTACGCGACAGGTACTTTGGCGGGCCGAGAAGGAAAACGAAGTGCTCATGGGGACTCCGGTGTATTACCTCACTGTAGAATTCCAGCGCTTCGGCCGGGAAGTATCTGCGAACGTCGAGCATGACGAGATCGTAGACATGGGGTTGCCAGAGAAATCGTGCGGCGGAGATCTCTTCAGCTTCATGCACCTCGACTGCGTGACTTCGCAGGACGGCAGCGCGCACCTCGCGCGTAGCCTGGCAGCGGTCGATGAGGAGAACTTTTTTGTCAGCGAGAACCGGGCGGCCACGAAGTGGTGGGCGATACATACGACACCCCCGAAACGAGCGCCCTCTTTAAGAAGGTGATTCGGCCAAAGTCTGCGCCGAGCAGGGGCGGGAGTCAACATAAATATAAGAAGCCCCGATGGCCATTCGGGGCTTTCTTTTTCTTTCCATGATGTTGGGCTACTCGCGGCGGCTGCCCCTTTCAATCTTGCCCGCCGCAGATCAATCATTGGCGCTTGGCGCCCTTTCGATTCACCGGCCGCGGCTGGAAGCTGCGCTCTTCCAGCCAGCGCTGGACCTGGTGTTTCGAGAAGCGGAGGTTCGACTCAATTCGCAAGTACGGGATGAGTCCTCGCTTCGTGTAGCTGTAAATCGTCTTGCGGTTAATCCGTAGGAACTTCTCCAGCTCTGCGGCAGTGAGTATCTCCGGCAGAGCCTCGAAGTTCGCAAGTATTGGCGCGCTATGGTCCATCGCGAGGCTCCGTCGAGATTATTGTCGTCATGTTTTTCATACTGCACCGTGCCTTTCTGAACGGCAGTGCCGCTCGTTTGTAAGCACATCGCGCTCATAACGTGACGTGCTGGGGTCTTGGTGTACGGCCTAGGCCGCTACAGCTCATGCGTCCTGACCGCAGGTTGGTGGACCCTCCTTCTCTTGGATTTTCGGGCCGGGCCTAGAGGAGTGCGCATGGCGCCTCCTTGCCAGGCACGGTCCAAATCTTGGTGAGCACGCTCTCGGGCGAGGAGAGCGGCAAATCTTTTTCAGTCGCGAAGAGAAACAGGCGTCCGAGCTCGCGGACGTCTTCCGCGGCTGCGGCTGCCTGGACCAGGTTCTTGCAGCGAGCTCTGCTTGACGTGACGGTGAGCACCCGAAATTTCTGGATGCCAAATTTCTCTTTATGTTTCTCGGCGCGACTGTAGGCGGCGTAGGCTTTGAGCTTCAGCGCGAAGCGTTTCAAAGTCATGGTGCCCCGGTCGGCTTCGACGAAGAAATAGAGCCTGCCTTTGGCATCCCGCAGGCCGAAGAAGCCGTCCGGGGCTACGGGGACTGTCGCGTACTTCTCAGGGAGCGTCACCTCTATTGTGTCGAGAAGCTCGCGGCCTTCGCGCCAGAAGAGAAATTGCATTTCTGGTTCCGGTTTTGGCTCGGCTTGACAATCTCTTGTAAATGTTGCGTTGCAAGGTTTTGCTGAATCTTGAGTTTGAGTCCTTTGACAAGCGAGCAAAAACATGGCGCGGATGTGGCTGATGAGAAGCGTGTGCGCGATTGACAGGTCGTGCAGGTCGCGGTTCTGAGCGTTCCAGTCGGTCTTCGACGGGTTTTGGATTAGCCCTTCCTTCTGGAGCATCTGCACCCCTCTATTGGTAATTGCGTAGACCATTTTGGCGCTACCGCCTCCTTTGGCGAATCGGGGACGAAGGCGGTCTAGAAGCCCCGCGTGAAAGAGTATTTGGAGGCGACGGAGGATGCCTTGGTCGCTGCCGGGTACCAACAGCTGGAGGTGTTCGGAGGTGAGAAGGCGGAAGGATTCGACGAGGCGAAGGATGTCGAGGTCGCGTGGGGTTAAGACACAGGCGACCTCGGTTGAGGCGCGGCGATAGCGCGGGAGGCGCTCTGCTTGTGCTGTGGTGACGTCGACCAGGTGGCTACTCATGGAAGTCCTCGGGGAGTTCGTCCTCGCTTTGCGGCGGTAGGATGGTGCCCTCGACTGGGGCGGTTGATTCTGCCTGCGTTTTCGAGTTCAGTGCACCTGCCTTTGGCCGCCGGCGCGGAAGCGGCCGGTATTCCTTGAGGTCCGGGGTGGTGATGTCGAGGACGGGGCGGTTGAAGATTTTGATCAGGGCTTCGCGGGGGTCCAGGTTTTTTATGCGGGCCACGAGACCTTCCCATTTGTTCTTCGAGTGGCAAGAACTGGCGGCTCGTTTCTTCCTGGAATTCTTCGTGTTCGGTAACGAACGCAGTGGACCAGGAGTGGCCGTGAGCCGAGGAGTTCGAGGAGGCGCTAGCGTTTGACCAGCTGGAGCTCGAAGAGCAGGTAGGTCAGCGTCTCGTCCGTCTGCGACGTGCCCGACGAAGAGCCGTCGGACCAGCCGTCCGAAGAGGAGCCACCGTCGCTCGTAGCCTCCGAATACGAATCGACCTCTCTTTCTGTGAGGAAGGGTCGGAACTTTGTTTGATACGCGACGTGCTTGACACGATCGCCGCGCACTTCACCGGTGAAGCAAGATTCTCAATCTTCAAACACGGGTTCGATTCCCGTTAGCGCTACCAGCTATCATCCGCTAAGACCCGCTAAATCAGCGGGTTTTGTTTTTGTCTCGAAAGGATGATGGTGCTAAAACTAAGTCGTTGCTGCTGGCCGCGACGTGTGATAAAGCTGCCAGGCAAACGCTCCCAAACCAAGGCAAACCACGCCGAAGCGGATTAAACCGCCAGCATAGGGGATGAATCCGGCCACCGTGATGATCAACAGCCCTACCAGCAGACCAAGCAGCCAGTCGCGCGTTGTTGCGGTAGCCCGCTTCAGCAGTATCTTCCCCAGAAACGCCCCAACCCACACCTTGGCCAGGTAGATCGCGGCCAGGTAAAAAGCGAGCAGCATCAGCGCCACCGGGATGCCCACCAGAGTGGCGCCGCCTACGACCATGGCAACAGGCGCACCCACCAGCACGGCCAAGCCCAGCCCCGCGCTGCGCCACCCCGCGCCAACCGCCTGCGCGGTGCCTTGGAAGAACCCGGGGAAGAGAACTAGGCCCAACCACCCCACCAGCATTGCCGCCAGCAGCCAGACGGCCTGGAAGAAATAAAACTTAGGGTGCGCGAAACGGATCTTCTTCACCTGTATCTGGATGTCGCGCTTGCCCCCAATAGTCGCCCCGTCCGCGATGTGCACGTCCTTCGGCTGGTGCACGCGTGCGGTCAGGTTGCCGCCGACCCGGGCGGCGTTGGCCAGCGTGAGGTTGCCTCCGGTCATAGTCAGATCACGACCGATACTGCCGCTCACATCGGCACTGCCCGCGAAGACTGTGACGCTGCGCGTCACGTCGCCTTCCAAGCCGACATCGGCGGCGCCCACCACGATGCCATCGCCCACGTGGCCCTTGTCGTCCACGCGCAGCGATTGCACCCAAGCGTAGATACTGCGTCCAACTTGTCCGCCGACGTCGAGCGATTGGGAGAAGGTGTAGATGTGGCCCTCCACGGTGCCGCGGACCTCGGTCCTCTGGGCCCAGCTCAGCAGGTCGCCCTTAACGGTGCCAGACACTTCCACTGTCCGGCCGAAAGCCAGCAGGTCTCCCTTCACCACACCCTCGATGCGCACGGTATTGCCCGCGGCTACCAGGCTGTCGTCCACGGTCTCGTTCGCCGCTACGGTCACGAACTCACTGTGGCGCCGCTCCAAAGCAAAGCTGGGCAACGAGAGGGCGAGCAGCACGGTCAGCAAGCACAGGCCCGACCGGGACCGGAGCCACCGACGTCCCAGCAGCAGTGCGCTGCTTCCCAACAAGCCGAGTAAAGATAGCCATCCCACGATGTCAGCATAACGAGTCAGCACGGCAGTACCTCCGTGTCCAAAGTAGTAAGAGAGGCTGAAGATCAGATTCATGCCACCGGCGGAGCTGAAAGGGTTCAACCACCCAAGCACTTCTGGGACCCGCTGTTCCTCGAACCATTGCGAAACGGCGGCACCCAGGGCCAGCACCGTGGCCACTGCTGCCAAGTCGCCCCACACCCAAGACCGGCGGAACCAGGGTAAGCCCTGCCGGCCGGGCGCTTCTTCCGGAAGCTCGCGCAAGACCGCTTTCAGGACGCGGTTCTCGGCGCGCAAGGTCTCCACGAATTCCCGGCAGCGCGAGCATGCGGCCAGATGATTTCGCACCTGGCGTGCTTCTTCCGCCGCGAGTTCACCGTCCACGAAGATGGCGTAGGTCAGTTCCGAACAACAGTCCATGGTTACTCTCTCTCGCGGGCCAGCACCCGGCGCAGCTCCCGCTTGGCCCGAAAGAGCAGGACAGCCACGTGGTCCCGCTTCAAGCCCAACCGCTGGGCGATTGAGTCATAGCTCAGGTCGCTGTAATAGCGCAGGACCAACGGCACACGATAGTTCTCCGGCAGGCGGGCAATGGCCTGCCGGACTTCCGCCTGCTGTTCTGCGCTGATGACCTCGCTGAGCGGCGACGGCCCTGGGCCGGCTACCTCCAGCAGCGCGGGATCTGCTTCAGCTTCCCCGATCACTTGCCGCTCCCGCTGCTTGCGCCGCAGCGCGTCTATGCAGTGGTTGCCAGCCACGCGCAGCAGCCAACTTGGGAAGGGAACCGAGCCGTCGTAACTGTCGATGGACCGCTGCAGCTTGAGGAAGACTTCGCTGGTCGCGTCCTCAGCTGTCTCCGTTGAGCCCAGAAGGTAACGGCACAAGCCGAAGACCCGCCGGACATAGCGGCGATGGAGCTCCGCCAAGGCGTCCGCGTCATGGCCACGGGCAAGCTCCAGTACGCTCTCCAGTTCCAGTTCCTCCATCCGGCTTCCGTGGCCCTCGCCGGGCCGCGGTCCCTTTGCCTTATTGCTCGCGGGTTCCATAAAGCAGTACGCTGGGCGGCATCGAAAGTTACACTCATTCGAGCATGACAGGCGAGAGAGTCTAACTCCCCGAGATGTTGCAGCAGGGGAAGAGTTTAAGCGGCGGCCAGGAAGCGCTTGACCGTCTCGCCCCACTGTCCGCGCGAGACATCATTGGCGGCGACTTCATCGGGCCAGGTACACGACAGGTACCTAGGTGGGCCCATCAGGAAGGCGACCTGCTGCCGTGGGTCCGCTGCCCTAATCTGCTCGTAGAATTCGAGCGCCTCTGCGGGGGAGTATCTGCGAACGTCGAGCATCACGAGATCGTATACATGGGGTTGCCACAGAAATCGTGCGGCGGGAATCTCTTCAGCTTCATGCACCTCGACTCCGTGAGTTCGCAAGACGGCAGCGCGTACCTCACGCGTAGCCTGAAAGCGGTCGATGAGAAGAACTTTCTTGTCGGCAAGAGCCGGGTGACCACGAAGTGGTGGGCGGTACATAGGACACCCCCGAAACGAGCGCGCCCTTTTTAGGAAGGGTGATTCGAACGAAGTCTGCGCCGAGCAGGGGAGGGAGTCAACATAAATATAAAAAGCCCCGATGGCCAGTCGGAGGCTTTCGTTTCTTCGAGATCTTTGGTTTGGGCTACTCGCAGCTCAGATGGCAAGGCTAACTCGACAGATAAGGAATTTAGTTGCGTGATAAAAATACATGTCGGCCGTGGCCGCTACCTCCTGGCCTCACCGGCGGGAAATCCTGATTCTGTGAAGCGGAAACCGTCTTGCGATCTCCACCTTAACCACTTATAGCTTGACCACTTTCGCGACTAACACTCCCACTAGGCTTGCGGGCATAGGCGATCTTCTGAAGATCAGCCAGGGTTGTTAACGCGTTGCGGAGTGCAACGCGTTCCGAGATACTGCTGTCCGCGTTTTCATTTTCGTCCTTGACCATTTCTTCCAATCTCTCGTGGATCGCATCCTTCGCATGTTTGATGCGATGTCGCAGGTTGACTCTGTCCGGCTCAAACAATGCAACATCCAAGAGTTCGCTCCAGCCTTTGGTGTCATTCGTAGCCATGATGTGACTCCCCGACGCTAACGAGCTAACAGCAATACATCCGGGCCTATCCTTGCCCCTGGACAGCAACTTACCACGAGAAACGGGAGAGCAGCTCACACGCCGGTTCATTCGATTCGGACTGATGGCCACTGCCCCTTATGGTTACCGAGCGCGCCTCTCTGTGCGGACGGGCTTCGAGCCGCATTGAAAAAAACGATGAACTCTAAAAGAGGCCGGATGAAATTGGAAGTAGTACGCTGACTGCTGAATGAATGGTCGGGCGGATTCTGCTCCTGTAGGACAATGGAAGTCAACAGAAATATAAAAAGCCCCGTCTCGCCATGGTAGACCGGCTTGGGATGGTTGCCGCGTAACACCTCCACCAGCTTACGGGCATCGATCCGATCACTCTTGTTCCCCTCTTTGAGCGGTTCCTCCGCGGATTGCAAACGACTAACTTGGCAACATGCGGTTTGAGCACATCGTACAACCAGGCTGCCCAGGTTCCTTCTTCGAAGGTCACTGACCAAGTTCCGCGAATTCCCGCGCCCTAAGGGGATGCTTCCGGATTCGCCGTGATCTCGACCAGAATCCCACGGGAATCTAGAAAGAGCCTGCCAAATGCCATCAATTTAAACGGTTCCCCGGTGTGATGAGAAGAAACTGCAAAGGCACGAGTCTACCGTGAAAAGTATCCAGTCTTCGAGTGCACCTTGAGTCCGTCCTGCTTGGGTCGGATGACGATCTTGCGGAAAGAGTCGTCTTTGATGGGATTGCTCGGATAATAAGCCAGGTCGTAGGAGCTACGCAGTTCCTCGCCGATTTGATGAAAGTACGTGTGCGGGTCGACGACTTCCGCATCAAACGCGGTGCCACCCGTTTCTTTTGCGATGCGATCCATCACGGTGATCCCGTATTTATTGCGTGCGGTGAGCTTGCCGTGTTCTTTCTCCGTATAGCGGATGGAGAACAATATGACGTTCGCGCTCTGCGCGGTTTCAATCGCCGTCATCATGTCGTGAGAGCTGGAGTTATCTTCACCGTCGCTGAAGATCAGGAGGGCCCGCCGTCCGTTCTCATTAGCGAGTTTTTCGGCTACGGAGTAGAAGATGGAATCGTAAAACGCTGTGCCGAGGTCGCGCGACTCTTTCGGACCGAGTTCCGGAAAATGCTTGTTTTCATGTTCGAAGCGATTTAGGCCATCTAGAATTTGGGTGCTCGATTGGGTGAAGTCGCTCACGAGGCGCAGATGGTTGTCGAAGCACAGCATGAAGGCACGGTCCTTTTGCCCAAGGACATCTTGAAGGAAAACCTCCAGGTCGCGCTTATGCTGCTTGGAGAAATGATCCTGGCTGCCGCTGGCATCCACAATTAATCCGAGGGTGAGCGGCACGTCGGAACTTCGAGAGAAGAAAGCAATCTTTTGAGGAACCGCGTCCTCCAAAACCTCGAAATCCTCCTGGGTCAGGTTTTCGACCAGTGCCCCAAGGGAATCCCGTACCGAGAAGGACACATTGACAAGGTTGACCTTAACGCGAACGGGCTCTTGCGAGAAACAGACGACGGCGGCGAGCAGTGTAAGCAGCAGTGCGGGACGTCGCATAGCGATACAGAGTAAGCCATTGCTACAGACGAGAGGAAATGAAATTGGTTACTGCCCTGTATCAGGTCTCGGGTAACGTCGTCGGGCAGGAACTTGAGCGCTACGAAACCGCCTAGCTCGGTGTCCTCGGCCTGGTAAACGACGCCCAAAGCAATACCGTTCTTGATCAGCGTGTTTTTTTTGCTGCTGTCGAGCGCCTGTAAAGCTCCGGGAGTTCCGCCTACTGTGAAGGTCGGAAGTGACGCCTCATTTTTTTTCCATGGCAGTGCTTGATTATGTTTGCGGTATACGCTCCGCCGGCCGATCAGGGGATTGCTTCCCCTTTCAACATGATGTGGATGGTTCCAGATCCTGACGTTGCTCCTGCTATCTGGCAACTCGAGTGCCCCAATCGCTTTTTTGGATCAGCGTCGAAGGCCCCGTACTCCTTTACGGAAAAGTGCCTGGCGGCTGTCTTCAGGCTGCGCCGCGCCAACCGCGATCAGTTCCGTCGCTGTCACCAGAGGTCACCTATTCATTCTTTGCTGAAACGTTCTCCACCGCTGGGCGGTCCAGCCGAGTCCATCGCGGTTTTGCGATCTGCGGTTCTGCGATCTAGTGTATCTTGGGCAACGAGGTGGTGCCCCGATGAGAGCAATTTTCTCTGTGCCAGCGTTAGCCCTTTGCATCGCGCAGCTTTGCATGGCGCAGGTGGATCCGCGCTGGAAGCCAAACGATCCGGAGCGTCCATTGCCCCCGGTGATTGAGCCTGGAACCGCGAGCACGCAGGACGCGCCGGGACATGCTCCATCTGATGCGGTTGTGTTGTTTGATGGCAAGGATCTTTCCCAGTGGGCGGGCGAAGATGGGCAGCCAGCGAAGTGGAAAGTAGCCGATGGCTACATGGAAGTGGTTCCCCATAGCGGCTACATCCATACGCGCCAGCCGTTCGGTAACTGCCAATTGCATGTGGAGTTCGCGGAGCCTGCGCCTCCGGTTGGCGAGGATCAGGGACGTGGCAATAGTGGCGTGTTTTTGATGGGCCTCTACGAAATCCAGGTGCTAGATTCGAATCAGAACAAGACCTACGCTGACGGCCAGGCATCGGCCGTATATGGGCAATTCCCCCCTCAAGTGAATGCCTCCCGGGCGCCGGGACATTGGCAGACGTATGACATAATTTTCCACGCTCCGCGTTTTGACAAAGATGGGAAGGTGTACCCGGCGCGGGTCACTGTTCTGCACAATGGAGTGCTAGTGCAGGACAACGTGGAGCTGTCGGGCCCCACTGGCCACCATCAGCGGCCTCCCTACAAACCGACGCCGGACAAGCTGCCGCTTAGTCTCCAGGATCACGCCAATCCGGTGCGCTTCCGGAATATTTGGATTCGTGAGCTGGGCGAGGGGCAGTAGAACTCAAGCTGGTTGCATTCACCTCAAGCCGGTTTCCCCTTTTCTGAACGGGGTCACCATGACCCAACAGAAAAGTCCGGCTACGATGTCGTAAGTCCGGTGCTTTTCGTGTTCCGGTCGCCCGCACAGGCGCGACAAGAAGGGCGCGGCAGCCAGGTAACACGAACCCCTCTACGTCGCGTCGCCACGACTGTCAAAGGCTCAGGCGACGACCGACGCGATTGCTCAATTCAAGGTCTTCGGTGGCCATGCAATCTGACCACCGCGGCGGTAGGCCAAGTTGCCGAGTTGGCCCGCACGGGCGGCGGCGACCCCGGTTTCTACTGGCGCGTTCGGCTCTTTGCGCGTCTTGATACACGCGAAGAAATTCTCCACATGTGCGATGGTGCCGTCGCGGAAGCTGTGTTCTGTGAGAACCGGATTTTGCCCATTGTCCACGCTTTCGCGATAAACGCCGAAGCCGCTGCGATCGATCTTCAATGTTGCCTCCGTCCCGCGGAACTCAAGTCCACCACCATCGATGGAAGAATTCATCATGCCCTCGTACGCTACATCAAACCCGGGATAGCGGAAGGCCGCCTGGATGGTGTCGGGACAATCCCACTGATCGAAAACATATTTGTCCGCGAGCATCTGTGCTTCACGCGGCTGGTCGGATTTCATGGCCCAGTGCACCACATCGATCCAGTGGGTGAACAAATCGGTCATGGCGCCGCCGCCGAAATTCCAGAACCAACGCCAATGATTAAATTTTTCCTCGCCGAATGGCTGATCAGGAGCGGATCCGAGCCACAGCTTCCAATCGAGCGCCTGTAGGTCGATGGGCTTTGCTGCCCAGTCTCGTTGATAGTTCTGCCACCAATAGGTTCGCACCTGGGGGATGCGCCCAAGACTGCCTGCCTGAATCAGACCGACGGCATCACGGAAGTGAGTCCAACTTCGCTGCTGCATGCCGCACTGCAGAATCTGCTTGCTGGAACGGACGGCGCGAGTGAGTGCGGCTCCTTCCTCGATGGTATGGGTGACAGGCTTTTCCAGATAGACGTCTTTGCCAGCCGCTAGGGCATCGACTGCCATGCGAACGTGCCAATGGTCCGGCGACGCGATGAACAATGCATCGATGTCCTGCTCTAGTACTGCGCGATAATCCAGGTGGGTAGTCGCGACACCGTTTGACCGATCCTTGACAGCATCGCGGTGCGGCGCATATACGTCGCTCACGGCCGCGAGCTGGTAAGGGCCGACCTTGTCGGCAGCATCGAGCAGTTGCCGCATTCGGCCTCCGGCTCCTATGACCCCGACGCGAACGGTATCGTTGGCACCAAGCACTCTCGTTGAGGCGAGCGCAGTAAGTCCACTTGCGATGAGGAAGCTTCGGCGATTAAGCATTTTTGGCCGTTCTCCAGTTCGTTTTTCGCGTCGTTCTTATCAAGGTACGGTCTGGTGCGAACAGAGTCTATCAAAAGCTGGAATGCAGAAGTCGCATTTGGGCTGCACTGATCCGGATCTTGCCGATGGGCCGGCCAGGCGGGGTGGGGTGCTTCTCAAAGCACCCTTTGCGCGGGCTGGGTTTACGTACACTTCTTTAAACTGTTTCAAGAGCGCCGAGGCCCGCAGGAAAAAGTGGGGCAAGAAGGAATTCGTCCGCAAGATGCAGGAATGGGGCAAGCTCGGCGGTCGCCCTCCAAAGAAATCGCAAAAGGAGAAGTCATGATCTTATTTGCCGCCGATTCCCCCTCACATCCGCTACTTGACTGACTTTCGCGCGATTGGCCGGTGTGTAACAATCTTCTCTAAAGGCAGAAGCATTATGGACCAGACAGGGAAGACATTCACGTCCGTGGGGGCGGACGACCGCAAGTGGATTGGCCGGATCATCATGGCTGTGATCCTGGGGGAGGCCATCTGGAATCTGGTCGTGTCGGTCATGAACAACCTGGTCGTACCGTGGCTGGGGGATGTGTTCGGGCAATCTTCGGGATTACCGACCTCTTTTACTCAGCGGCCCTATAACTATCCGGATTTGTTTGTTTCCGTAGTGGAGTTTTGTATTGCGGGGATCGTGGCGGCGATCCTCAACTACTTCCTCCAGCGGCCAAGTCCGGAAACAGTGAAGCCGGTGAAGAGTTCGTCGATCGTGCTGCTTGAGCCCGCACGAGTCGTTCCTCAGGCTGCTGCAGCGATGACCGAGACAGAGATGGCCACGCCGCTGGTCGCCCCACCAGCCCAAGCGACGAAGCCGGGTCTAATTTCCCCCGCAGCGCCAGTTAGAGTAGCTCCGGCAGCGCAGGCTCCATTTGCTGCGCCAGCACCGGTAGCGGTGCCTATTGCAGTTCCTTCCCCACTACCACCAGTTGCAAACTCTGCGGCCAAGCCTCGGTCACCCGCTGCAAAAGCCGAGCCGCCCAAGCCGAATAAGCCCAAAGAGGTCTACTACAACATCGTCGGAGAACCCATGCCTTCCGACGAAGACTAGGGGTTGAAGGCGGAATCGCGACCGCCGTAATGTCGAACTTTTCGGCCTGAATGAAAATCTAGTTCGGTTCCATGGTCCGGGAATGCGCAGACTAGGTGTCATTCGTGGCCTAGTTGCTGCACTTCTTTGCGCCGCAACCTGATGGTTGCGCAATAAAACCCTGTTTTTGTGCAAAAGTCTTCACACCCTACCTCTCCCTGAAGGCCGTTTCCATGATTCCAGTTGATTCTGGTTTGGAAGCCGGTGTGCTCTCATAAGTGCCTCTAGCGTTCTTGTAGTCCCTCCCCCCTAGCTAAATCGTTGATTCCATGAGGAGCATTTTGAAAGATCCCCGGGTAGGTAGGGTTCGTCATCAACATCACCGGCAGCGCCGGACGCAGGTTAGAACCTGGTTCCTGGTGCTGCTTTTGTTTGCCGCCTCAGCAGCCGTGACCTGGCAGTTTGCCCGCCAGCAGCCGGTTGCCAGCTTGTCAGGCTCATTCGCGTCCCTAGAACCTGGCGGAGTTAGCCTGGGTAAAACTCCAGACGCCAAGTCTGTGCCGGCGAGTTCCGCAGAGTATTTGTATATTGCATCGCGCCCAAGCCGTCCCGCCTACGCGTATTCGATCGTTCCCGGCGGGGTCGGGAGTGCGGAAGAACTGCGCCAGATTGCCGAGCACGATCCGGTTGTAGCGCAACACTTTCAGGGGTTTGATTATCAACATGCCCATCTGGTCACGGTTGCGGAGAAGCAATCGATGTACGTTGCCTACCGCAAGGGCGACAAGGTGTACTGGACGCGGAAGAAAGTTGCGCTGCATCCGGGCGAAACTCTCATTAGCGACGGAAAAATTGCGGCGCGCACCCGGTGCGGCAATCGCGTGGCTGTGGCCCCGCTTGGTCCTCCGGCGATCATGGATCCCTTGGAGGCGGATTTTAATCAGCCTCTTTTCTCCAACGACATGGTCACGGACGCGGTAGAGCCGCAGCCAGAAGCTTACACGACAGATCTTCCGAGCGCGCCACCCGACGCGGGCAATGCCCTGCTGCCCACGAAGAGCCGCAAACGGATGATCCCACTTCTCTTTCTGCCACTGGCCGGGTTGCCTGGCCGTTCCTCTTCTTCCCACACTCCGCTGGCGGTGACCCCGGAACCTGGCACGCTGTTGCTGCTGTCCTCGGGGCTGGCTGGAGTGTATTGGAAGTCGCGAAAGTCGAGGCGGAAGCGATAGGTGCGAACTCCTGTCGGGTTTAGGCCCAGTCTCTCCAACCGGCGAACTCTTCCTTATTGGCAGGGTGGAATTCTTGTTCTACTGGCGGCCTGGCTGTATGCCCCCCAGGTGTTGCGTCTGGCGCAGCAGTGGTGGCAGGATCCGAATTACACCCATGGATTCTTTGTTCCGGTGTTTTCGTTGTTCTTGCTGTGGGAGGGGCGCGCAAAGTTGGCCGCGCTTCGGATGAAGCCGTCGTGGTGGGGTCTGGCCATGCTTGTGTTTGCGCTCATCGCGCTGGTGCTGGGCACGGTCAGTTCGGGGTTTTTCCTCTCCCGTGCATCACTTCTACTTTTGGTCTGCGGGGTGGTGGTATTTCTTGCCGGATGGGAACACCTGGCAGCGATTTCTTTTCCCCTAGCGTTTCTGATTTTGATGATTCCTTCGTCAACGTTGGTGGACCAGATCACCTTTCCCCTTCAGATTCTTGCCTCCAAGACCGCCACTTTCCTGCTGACGGTAGTTGGAGTTTCGGCGGTCCGGGAAGGCAACATCATTGTTTTATCCACCGCGCGGCTGGAAGTGGCCGAAGCTTGCAGCGGAATCCGGTCGCTGTTTTCGCTGATCACATTGACTGTCATTTACGGGTATCTGGCCGAAACAAAAACTGGAGTGCGAATCCTGCTGGCCTTGATCGCGGTTCCGGTTTCGATTCTGGCCAATGCTGTGAGAATTGCTGTCACCGGTCTGGTCGTGCACTACTGGGGTCTTGAAGGCGCGCAGGGGACCCTGCATCTCCTTTCAGGATGGCTCATCTTCGCCGGTTCGCTGCTCCTGATTTTCTTCCTTCATCGTCTGTCGCGGATGTTGCTTTGGGGCAAACGGGAACCGGTGGAACAAGGGGAGTACGCTTGATCTCCTGGAATGCACGTTTCGCAGCAGTGGCCGTGTTGCTGGCCGGGACCGCTCTTTTTCTGCAGGCTCGTGCCCGTAACCAGTTTGTTCCGCCGCGAATTGGGTTGGCGTCATTTCCGCTTGAACTCAAGAGCTGGGTGGGCATGGACGTCCCCATCACCGATGAGATTTTGAAAAGTCTTGGTCCTGGGGAATTCTTGCAGAGGACCTACAAAAATCAAACCGCCGGTGGCGCTGATGTGGATCTATACCTCGCCTACCTTGCCAACCGGCCAGCGGTGTATCACCATGTGCCGCAAAACTGCCTGGCAGGTTCCGGCTGGGTGCCCTTGGAGTCCGGCATCACCACTCTGGCATTGCCGGGAGATGCCCCGTTCCCTGCGAATCGTTACCTGGTCGCAAGGGGCGATGATCGCCAGTTGGTTCTGTTCTGGTATTCGGCCCACGGCCGCCGGGTAGCAAGCGAGAACCAGATGGATTTTTATCTGGCGTTGGACTCGCTTCGATTGAACCGCAGAGATAACGCCCTGGTCCGGATCAACACTGAGTTGCGGCCGGGGGAAAAGCCGGACGAGGCCGAACGACGCCTGCTTGCCTTTGCCGGGCTAGTGAATCCGCTGCTCAAGAACTACATCCCGCGCTGACGGTCCAAGTCGCCGCGTCATTGATGTCTTCGCTGTCAGCGTCCAGCAGACAACACCGCCACTCCATATTGCGGAAGAGTAACCGATGATTTCGATCCGCCTTCGAGTACGTCTTTCATCGCGGAAGGCAAGGGAATCGTCTGCTCAGTTTTGGAAAGATTGAGCAGGATGTAGACCGCCCCATGCTGGCCGTAGCGCGGGTAGACTTCAACTCCGTCCGGAACCGCGCCAAGTGCTGCTTTTACGCCACTCACGTCGGCCATCCATTTCGCGGCCGTGGCCATGGCGGAGTCATCCAGCCAGGCGCCAATGTAGGTGATTCTGCCTTTGCCGACTTTGCGTGTGATGGCTGCCGGTTGGCCGTCGAGCCAACCGTTGCTCCTTCCGTATCGCTCGAGAACTTCGGTGTCATTATCCCTGGCACTCAACCACTCGGCCCATAGCGTGCTCTGTCCCGAGCCGAACTTTCCCTCCACCGGAACCGGATCGACCAGAGCGTAGTATTGCTCAACCCGCCCGCCCAGCAGATCGGTAAGTGGTCCGGGCTGGCGTTGCGGCTGCAAGCCGTTGTCGTCATCTTTCATGGCGGAGCGCTGGCCGAGCACCAGATGTCCGCCTTGGCGCACATATTCGATGAGGTTCTTGGCGATGGCGTCGGAAAGCACGTTGAGTCCGGGCGCTACCACCAGCTTGTATTGACTGAGCGGGGCGACCGGCTCGACTACGTCGACGGATTGACAGATAGCTCGCAGCGGCCGGTAGTAGCTGACGAGCTCGTCGACGGGGCTATAGCCTTTGTTGTGGCGCTGCCAATCGATAGCCCAGCGGCTGTCGTACGAGTGCAGCATCGCAACTTCGGATTTCACCGACGTCCCCGCCAGGGCCGGACCGGCTTTGGCAAATTCCCGGCCAAGCTGCTGCACCTCCGCATATAGGGGGACGGGCGTGCCGTCCGCTCCCAGCAGCGTGCCGTGGTATTGCTCCTGGCCATTCAGGGCGCTCCGCCATTGCCAGTAGCTGACCACATCCGCACCATGTCCGATGGCGTGCCAGGCCATCTCCCGTACTTCGCCTTTATCGAGGGAGTTGTTTACGGGCGCCCAGTTTACCGAGCCGGGCTGGGTCTCCATGACCCAGAAATTCTTGCCCTTGAAGCCGCGTGTCAGATCATGTGCAGCGCCGTTCTTGGCTGCATCGAGGTGTCCCTGGCCGACATAGTCGTCCCAGGCCGCAACATCAAGATCCCGCTCCACCACGTAGTGATCGTAACCGTCGAACCATCCCATAGTGTTGGTGGTGATGAACTGTTTTCGATCGGAATTGGTGCGAATGACGTCCAGTTGGTTCTTTTGGTAACTGCGCCAGGTGTCGCTGACAAATCGTTTCCAGCTCAACAACAGGCCAGGGTTCCCGTATTTTGTCTGGATCGGAATCTGGCTCCAGTCGAATATGGTTTCGCTCCAGTAGGAAGTCGTCCAGCGCGCGTTCAGGTTGTCGAGAGTTCCATATCGTGCCTTGAGCCATTGCTGGAATTGCGCCTTGGTATCGGGATCGTATGAGACATCCGCATACTCGTTGTCAATCTGCCAGCCCAGCACCCAGGGATTGTGTCCGAAACGCTTGGCCATCTGTTCAGCAATCTTGCGCGCTAGGTCGCGATACTTGGAGTTGGCGAAATTGAACTGTTGGCGATTTCCATGTTCGGCGCGGTGGCCGGCTTCGTCCACGCGCAAGGTTTCGGAATATTTCTGCGTAAGCCAGGCTGGCGGGGCCGCCGTCGGAGTTCCGATCACGGTATAGATTCCGTGTTTCGCGGCCACGGTAACGGCACGATCCAACCAGTCCAAATCATAGTGACCTTCGCTTGGCTCCATTTGGCTCCAAGCGAACTCACCGATGCGCACCATGTGTACCCCCGCTTGCTGCATCAGAGTGAGATCTGCCTCCCATCGCGACTCTGGCCATTGTTCCGGATACCAGGCGGTTCCCAGCATGATGGGTGGAGGCGGCGGCGCCGTCTGGGCGTGCAGAGCGGTTGCGAGCAGAGCACTTGCGGCAACAGCTAGCCGGGCTATGCACTTTAATCGCTGCGATGATCGGACTTGATCCATCAGAGTGCTCCTGACTATCTGCTCCCGATTCATATTTATGAAGAAGGTAGCGGCTCGGCAGTCTGGTTTAAATTTTGGTTCCACGCCTGCCCAGGGCGAGCATGATCGCGCCAAACACCAGCATGACAATTCCCCACCCGAGATTGATGTTGATGCCCAATGAACGCTGATAAATTGCCGGGTCGCTCAGCCCGCCATAGGCGATCAGCAACACGCCGAAGATGGAAAACAGGAAACCAATTGGCAGCCGAATGTCGAGTCCCATTGTCTCTCCTACCTGTATTTCTCCTACCCGAAACCCTATCTGAAAATAATGTTGAGCAACGCCGTGGCCGCCAGAACGACTACCGCCAGCACCGCGGGTCGTTGATACCAGCCAAGGCCGTGTTGCGTCGGGCGTTCGGTGAGCGAATACACCAGGCCGACCAGTTCCTTCTCTTCGTGAGGACGCGTGAGCAAACTCACCACGATTGTGACCAGGAAGCAGGTGGTCCAGGCATAAATCGCGGTCCAGAAATTTTGCGCCATCTCGCTGGGGTAAACGTGCATGGTGGCTAGCCATCCGCCCTTAACTCCGGGGACGCCTCCTTGCGGAAGGGTCAGCCCCTGGTGGAGCGCGGCGGCCATTGTCCCGCTCAACAATCCCGTGAAGGCGCCGTGGCCGGTGGTTCGCTTCCAGAACATGCCCAGGAGGAATGTCGCAAACAGCGGCGCATTCACAAATGCGAATACCAGTTGCAGCATGTCCATGATGTTGTTAAATCGTGTCGCCATATAAGCGGCCGCCACCGACAGCGCGATGCCGAAGATGGTAGCCATGCGGCCCATCCAGAGGTAATGCTCGTCGCTCGCGCTCTTGTTGATGTACGACTGGTAAATGTCATAGGTCCACACCGTATTAAACGCGGTCACGTTCCCCGCCATTCCAGACATGAAACTTGCCAACAGCGCAGTCAGGCCCAAACCCAGAATTCCAGTGGGAAAATAATGCAGAAGCATGTTGGGAGTGGCCAAGTCGTAGTCGAGTTGCACCGCGCCGTCCTTATCGCGGATGGGCTGGCCCGACGCGTCAATCTTCGCCGGGACAAGACCTTCCCCCTGGACCGCGGCGGCATGAGTGCCGGCCAGGCCAGCGGGGTTTTGAGTGGGAAGAGCGATGGCAATCAATCCGGGCAGGATGACCAGGAAGGGGAATAGCATCTTTGGGAAGGCCGCTATCAATGGCGTACAACGCGCCGAATTCATGGAATTGGCGGCCATCGCGCGCTGGATGACCAGAAAATCCGTACACCAATATCCAAACGACAGCACAAAGCCCAGTCCCATGGTAAGACCGAACCATTCCACACCCAGACGGTTGGTGTGCGCACTTCCCATTCCCAGCCAGGAATGAGTGTAGGCCGGGTGGAGGGTGGCTTTGAGCCCGCTCCAGCCGCCGACATTCTTCAAGCCGAGGTAGACCAGAGGCAGAAACCCGGCGACGATTAGGAAAAACTGGACAACCTCGTTGTAGATGGCGCTGGTCAGCCCGCCTAGCAGGATGTATCCCAGGACCACGAGTGCTGAAATTACCAGAGAAAAGTGAAATACCCAGGACGGCGGCAATCCCAACCATGCGAACGGAGCGTCGAAGATGTGCAGGATCTGAATCAGCTTCGCCATGGCATACATGGAAATGCCGGAAGAGAACAAAGTCATGACGGCGAAGGAGACCGCGTTGAGCCCGCGAGTTTTTTCGTCAAAGCGCAGCCGGAGATATTCGGGGACGGAGCGCGCCCGCGAGCCGTAGTAGAAAGGCATCATGAAGACGCCGACGAAGACCATGGCAGGGATGGCGCCAATCCAGTAAAAGTGGCTGGTTGCGATACCATACTTTGCGCCTGAAGCGCCCATGCCAATTACTTCCTGCGCTCCCAGATTTGCGGAAAGAAAGGCCAGGCCAGCAACCCAGGCGGGGATGGAGCGTCCAGCCAGAAAGAAATCGGTGCTGGTTTTTACGTATCGCTTGAGGACCGCACCGATGCCGAGCACGAACACGAAATAAACGATCATGATGATCCAATCGATGGTCCTCAACATGAATCCGTTCTCCTTCGTGGCCGTCTTGGGCTGGGCTGAGACCTACCAGAGGCTCGGCCGGCGGTGTAAACGATTACAGGCTTAGCTCGGATTTGTCAACGCATTTTGCTCCCACTCGGGCGCTTGGCAAGGCCGCAAACACAGCGCGGGCAGTCGACCCAGCCCTAGCATCGAAATGGCGAACTCATGAAGCGCTTGAGATGGATGGCGGTTGTTGTCTTCTGGATTCTGTTCCTGGCATCGATCGGCCTGGACCCTTACTATCCAGGGCTGCGCATCGTCTGGACCGCTGTCGGGTTAGCCCTGATGGCCCTAGGTTCTATTTACTCTCTGGTGGAGATGTCTCGTCGCGGACATCGAACAGGCGAGTTTTCCTATTATCGGGGCGTCCCTCGCATTTTGTGGTGGATTGTATTGGATGATGAGGAGTACGAAAAACGCACCTCGAAGGCCAAGGCACAATCTAGGCCTGACTCAAAGGGCTAGTCGGACTGGGGCCGCTTACCGCACAGCGAGTGCAGATGCGCTGCCGCACTTTCCGGGGTGATATCGCGCTGCGGCATGCCCAGCATTTCAAATCCCACCATGAACTTGCGAATGGTCGCCGAACGCAAAAGCGGCGGGTAAAAGTGGGCGTGGAAGTGCCATTCCTGATGAGCTTCGCCGTCCGTGGGCGATTGGTGAAAGCCCATCGAATAAGGGAATGGGACGTCGAAAACCTTGTCGTAGGCCGACGTCACCTGTTGCAGAATCTGCGCCAACAACCTGACTCCTTCCCCATTTAAATCCGGCAGTGCTCCCAGGTGGAGACGGCTGCAAATCAGCATTTCGAACGGCCACACCGCCCAAAAGGGTACCAGGGCGACAAAACCCTGGTTCTGGCAAACCACCCGGACTTGCTGTTGCTCTTCGAGATGGATGTAGTCACACAACAAACAGGTCTGATGATTACGGAAATAGCTTTTCTGGCGGGCCAGCTCTTTCGCGGGGATATCCGGAACCGAATTGGTCGACCAGATCTGGCAGTGGGGATGAGGATTGCTTGCGCCCATCGCTGAGCCGCGATTCTCAAAGATCTGCACGTGATTGATTTGCGGCATCGCACCTAGTTCCTGGAATTGTTCGGTCCAGGTATGGATCACGTCTTTGACATGCTTCGACGGCAGGGTGGAAAGGGTGAGGTTATGGCGCGGGGAGAAGCAGATCACGCGGCAAAGTCCGGGTTCGCCTTCGGCCACAATCAGTCCTCGGTTTTCGAGGTCCCAGCGGTCGTGGGCAACGGCCGGCTTGAGCGCGGCAAAGTCATTGTCGAAAACAAACGTGCTGGTATACCGCGGATTAATTATTCCGCCGACCCTGGAGTTTCCCGGACAGAGATAACAGGAAGGGTCATATTCGGGCTCTTTGTGAACCGGAACCTTCTCGACCTGACCCTGCCACGGACGGCCGGCGCGATGGGGAGATACCAGTACCCACTCGTTGGTAAGTGGGTTCAGTCGGCGATGTGGGTCTGCGGCGAGCTTCAATCAGGTGGCTCCGACTGTTGGGTTACAATGTACGCCAAAGCCTTAGAAACATTATCAAAACGTTGTTTGACACAGAGGGAACGGCAGCCTATCGTTGCAACTGGTTGTAATCGCTTACATGTGCATTATTTCATACCCTCGGATTCAGTTTCACACCGCTACTGGTTTTTGATCGATTTGTTATCTGGGATCATGGAATGACGTCGGCAGAATTGACTCGGCGCTTCGAGGATTCGTTCGGATCGAAGCCCCGGATTTTTTGCGCGCCGGGCCGGGTAAATCTGTTGGGAGAACACACCGACTACAACGACGGCTTCGTGATGCCCTGTGCCATCGGTTTTTCCACCCGCGTGGCCATTTCCCCCCGCCCGGACAGAAAGCTGGTGGTCCAATCGGAAGAGTTTTCGGAGCAGTTTGAATTCGACTTGGACAATTTGCCCACCCGGGCCAAGGGCGTTTGGAGCGACTACGTTGTCGGCATCGCGGTCATGCTGCAGCAGATGGGGCATAAGGCGCCTGGCGCCAGCTTGCTGGTGCGGGGTGAAGTTCCGATTGGCGCGGGACTCAGTTCCTCGGCGGCGATCGAGGTAGCCAGTGCGCTTGCCCTGATAAGCCTCAATGGAGCGAAGCTTTCGTTGCCGGAGGTGGCAAAACTGTGCCAAAGAACTGAAAATGTGTTCATCGGCGCTCGGGTCGGGATCATGGACCAGTTCATCTCCTGTCTGGGCAAAGCAGGGCACGCTTTGCTGCTCGACTGCCGCTCGCTCGAGTTCAAGTTGATTCCGGTTCCCGACGGCGTTCGCCTGGTGATCTGCAACACCATGGTGAAACACGAACACTCCAGCGGCGCCTACAATCGCCGGCGCGAAGAGTGCGATGAGGGAGTGAAGATCCTGACCCGGTGGCATCCGGAGATCCGCGCTCTGCGGGATGTTTCGGTCGAGCAACTGGAGCAGCACGTAGCCGAAATACCCGCGACCATTTATAAGCGTTGCCTGCACGTCGTGTCCGAGAATCGCCGCGTGCAGGAAGGCGCCAAATACCTGACTAGGGGTGAAGTGAATCGCTTCGGAGACCTAATGCGCGAATCGCATCGCAGTCTCCGCGATCTCTTCGAAGTGAGTTGCCGGGAACTCGATGTCATGGCAGAAATCGCTGAATCTCTGGAAGGCTACTGTGGCGGGCGAATGACGGGCGGCGGATTCGGTGGATGCACGGTGAACCTGGTAACGACTGCGGATGCGCAAAGGTTTGCCGGACAGATCGCGGAGCGATATCAAGCGGCCATCGGGATTAAGCCCGATATATACGTCTGTTCAGCCGCCAATGGCGCCAGCGCCGGATAGCGGCGCAGGTTTGCACGGACAAGTTTTCACAACTATTCGCTTGACACGAATGATCATCTAAGTGAGGGCTTACCTCATGACGCCAACATTCAAGAGGGTGCTCGAAGCCGTATTCTGGTTCATCGTAGGGCATCTCAGCTGCGCCGTTATGCACCACCTTCACGATATGAGGTGGAAATAGCGATCAACATCCGCCAAGCCACGAGAAGTTCGCCGCTGACAAGTTTTTGGGGATCGTCCCCAGGTCTTAAAGCGCCTCCAATCTCAGAGCGCGCGCGTCGAACCTCGCAGCACCAGGTGGGTCGGAATGGTGTAGTCGCCATGAGGTCCTTCTTCTTTCCGGATAAGAGCTTCCAGCGCGGCAAAAGCCGTAATGGCCAGCTGGGTGCGCGACAGGATCACCGTGGTGAGCGGCGGCTGAGTCAGATGCGCAAAAGAAATATCGTCGAAACCGATCAGTGACAGGTCGTCGGGCACCCTCAAGCCCGCCTCGTGAATTGCCCCCAGTGCTCCGATTGCGGTGAGGTCGTTCGAGGTGATGACTGCGGTGGGGGGCTGTGGTAACTTCAGCAGGTTCCTCATGGCGATCGCGCCACCCTCGATGCGATGGTCTCCCTTTTCGATCAGCGCCCGCTCGGAGAGTCCGTGGGATTTGAGTCCGGAGAGGAAAGCGGCGCGCCGTATCCGTACCGACTCCAGGTTCATTGGCCCCGTAATGAATGCAATTCGCCGGTGGTTCAAGGAAAAAAGGTGATCCAGAGCTTCGTGAATCCCCTGGGCATAATCGATACGAATGTTCGCGCTGTGAGCGCTGTTGGTGCCAGTGTCCATAAAAACGGTGGGAATGTTTCTTCGCGTCAGTTCGGTAACCAGCACAGGGTCGGCCTCAGAAGTCATGATGGCCACGCCGTCCACCTTCCGTTCCACCATGCGCCGGATACAGCCCGCCATCCGCTTGGGATTGTAATCCGTGTTTCCAATAATGACTTCCTGGCCGCCCTGAACCGCCTGGTCTTCAAAGCTCTTCACGAGTTCGGGGAAGAAGGGGTTGGTGATGTCTGAGATAATCAGTCCTAGCATGCGGCTTCTTCCCGATACCAGGGTACGAGCGTGGGTGTTGGGATAAAAATTCAGTTCTTCGATCGCTTTGCGCACCCGCGCCGCAGTTCCCGGTTTTACCTTCGCCGAATCGTTAATGGTGCGCGAAACAGTTGCCGTCGAGACCTTGGCTCTTTTGGCTACCTCTTTAATGTTCATGCGAGTCCACGAGGAAGAGCTCGGGAGGAGAAACCTATTCTAGCAACGATTGCCGGGCAAAGGTATTGAGGTCTGCGCCAGGCAGTGTCCTAGATTCACATAGGACTCGAAGGTACACCAAGGAAACTCTTGGAATTCGCAGCTTCGGGCAACTTCGTGTTCTTCGGGGCGCACAAATTTTGGAGACGATCCTGCGCCCAGGCGCGGGCCGTTTGAAGCGAACATGTAAGCGTTTACAGGAACAGCCCAATATTAGATAATGCACCCCGCGACCATCTAGAAAGGCTCTTCACCGGAAAAACTATGGACCGACGCAACTTTCTCAAGACTACCGGCACGTTCATCGCGGGCGCGACCATCGCCCGCTCTGCCTTTGCCGGCGCTAAGGCCGAGTCGAACATCGCCCTGGGCCGGCTTGTTCTTCCCCTGAACCGGAACTGGCGCTATAGCGAAGCCGTGGTGGAAGGCGCCCACGCGCGCGACTTCGACGACTCTGGCTTTAAGCGCGTCGTAATTCCGCATACCAACGTCCGCTTGCCCTGGCACAGCTTTGACGAGAAGAGCTACGAGTTTGTCTCCTGCTATCGGCGCCGCTTCAAGCTCCCGCCCGAGGCTCGCGGCCATCGTGTCTTGGTGGATTTCGAAGGCGTCATGACCGCCTCCACGGTGTGGATCAATGGCGTACGCCTGGGAGAGTACAAGGGCGGATACTCGCCTTTTTCTTTTGATCTCACACCGCACGTCAATTTCGACGGGGAGAACGCACTCGTCGTGGATGTTGACTCCAGCGAGCGGCCTGATATTCCCCCTTTCGGTTATGAGATTGACTACTTGACCTTCGGCGGCATTTACCGCGAAGTTTCTCTTCGCATCGTGCCCTCGACCTTTATCGAGAATGTTTTCGCCAGGCCGAAAGACGTGTTGACCGCGCATCCTAGCCTGGATGTCGATTGTTTCATTCAGCATGCGGACGCATCCAAAGATCCTCTGATCCTGGAAGTGGATCTCCGCGAGGGCGATCGAGTACTCGCCAAAGGTACGCAGCGCGTTCCGCCTTCTCCATCCGGCGCCGACCCGGCCATGCACACGGTCCATCTCGACAATCTTGGTTCCCTCAAGCTATGGGATCTGGCGCATCCCAATCTATACACGGTGCATGTTCTCCTGCTGCGCGGGGCACAGCCGGTCGACGAGGTTTCGCGATCCATCGGTTTTCGCCAAGCTCAGTTCACCGACCACGGCTTCGAGCTCAACGGCCAAGTCATCAAGCTGCGCGGGTTGGATCGTCACCAGACCTTTCCCTTCGTCGGGCAGGCAATGCCTGGCCGGGCTCAGCGCCGTGACGCGCAAATCCTGCGCAACAAGCTCAAGTGCAATATTGTCCGTACCTCGCACTATCCCCAGTCCCGTCACTTCCTTGACGCTTGCGACCAGATTGGCCTGTTGGTGCTGGAGGAAATTCCCGGCTGGCAGCACATCGGCGATGAGCCCTGGAAACTGATATCCATCGACAACGTGAGCCGCATGATCCGCCGCGACTGGAACCATCCGTCCATCATTCTGTGGGGCGTGCGCATCAATGAGTCCAAAGACGACCATGATTTCTATGTTCGCACCAATGCGTTGGCGCACAAACTGGACCCGACCCGCCAAACTGGAGGTATCCGCTACTTCCAGGAGTCGGAGTTTCTCGAAGATGTTTTCACCATGAACGATTTTGGTTTCCCGTTGAAGCCGCCCAATCACCCGCGCTACCTGAACACTGAGTTCGTCGGCCACACCTATCCCACCAAGACCACCGACCAGGTGGAACGCCTTACCGAACATACGATCCGTCATGCCCGCATCCACGACCAGCTGGCCTCCAACCCGCAATACGCCGGCGGAATAGGTTGGTGCGCTTTCGACTACAACACTCATGGTGACTTCGGCTCTGGTGATCGCATCTGCTATCACGGCGTCACTGACATTTTCCGCGAGCCCAAACCGGCTGCGGGTTTCTACAAGTCGCAATGCGACCCTGCGGAGGAAGTGGTGCTCGAGCCCGCTTTCCATTGGGCGCGAGGCGATGCGTCGGTGGGATTCTCGAAGGCAGTTGTGTGCTCTAACTGCGACCATCTGAAGCTCTACATCGCAGACGAACTGGTCACGGAAGTGGAACCTGACCGCAGACAATTTGCGCACCTTCGCTATGCTCCATTCGTGGTGGAACTGGGCGAGCTCTTTCACAAGTGGGGAGACCTACGTCTCGAAGGCTACATTCAAGGCAAACAAGTCGTGGTGAAGAAGTACTCCGGCAAGGGCATAGATCAGAAATTCACTCTTCTGCCCGACGACACCAGTTTGATCGCGGACGGGGCTGACACGACTCGCGTAGTTCTCCGCGTGACCGACGAATTTGACGCCATCCGGCCATTCGCCAACGACGCTATCAAGTTTGAACTGCAAGGCCCGGCGAGTCTTATCGGAGACAATCCCTTCGCGTTGGTGGGCGGAACGGGAGCGGTCTGGATTCGAGCCAAGGAGCAAGCCGGGACGGTCCGGCTCACGGCGACGCATCCAGTGTTAGGCAAGCAGCAGGTGGAAGTTGAAATTAGCCCAGCTGTTGCCGAGACTGTGTAGCAGGCTGCTCTATAGGAAAGGGCGATCTGTCGTCTTAGCGAATGACACTGCGGAGCGTTCCTCCGCCGGACAGCCGAGGGCGGCTGTCCCCACGTGGCTAGCGGTAGCTACTCGCTATAGTTTTTGCCGGACTAGATCTTCGACGTCTCCGATCTTTTCCCCCAACAGATTCAGCTTGCGGGCCAGGCCCTGAATCTCAGACTCGGCGCGGCGGTTGACGTCGTAGTCGAGCTCGCCGCGCAGGCGATCCTTGGTGTCTTGCCGGTTCTGGCTCATCATGATGACCGGCGCCTGGATGGCGGCAAGCATGGATAGGAACAGATTCAGGAGAATGAACGGATAGGGATCCCAGGCGATTTGGCGGCCGATGACGTTGATGGCGGTGTAGCTGCAAATGGCGACCGCAAACGTGATGATGAATGTCCACGACCCGCCGAAACTAGCGACCGCGTCGGCGATGCGCTCGCCGAACGTCATGTCCTCCTCGATGATGTCGTTCGGGTTGCGGCTAGCGCGAACCCGCACCAGTTGCTGCGAAGCGTGAAACTGACGGCCCAGCACGGTCAACATGTCCATTCCCGCCAGTGGCTTGCGTTGCAACAGGACGGCAATGTCCTGGCGGTCGACTTCGAGGCAGACGGTTTCTTCCAGAGCGACGGCCTCAGTCTGATGGGGGGTCTGCTCAAGCATGGAAGCGAAGCCGAAAAACTCGCCCTCTGCCGGCTGATCGACGACAACTTCCTGGTGATCCTGGTCCACGGTCGTGACCCGCACGGTGCCGGAGACCATGACATAAGCTTGTCCGCCGGGATCGCCGATCTTCCAGATGCGCTGACGGGGAGTGAATGTCTTGATCTCGACTTGTCCCGCCAAAACCGCGGTCTCTTCTTCGTCGAGCAGGGCAAACAGGGGGACACGTTTCAATATCGCTGGGCTACACGCCATCGCTCACCTCTCCGGTAGAAATGGATCACGGCCGACCCGTCCTGAAGGATGTCACAAACGGCGAGGTGCAACAACTGGCGGGAATGAACTACTTTTGTTCCGCGAAAACGCCGGAATGAAACTCCATGACTTCTCCCATATGCGACAGGAAATAGGTCAGGCTGTGGTCGCCGGGATAAGAACGATATTCGTGCCTTACGCCTTCCGCTTGAAGTTGCTGGTGTAGAGCTGCCGCACCGTCTTCAAATCCGAAGTCATCCCGCTGGCCGCAGTTGAAATAAATAGCCAGTCTGTGCAGACCAGATTCGTTTTTCTTTGCCAGTACAAAAACACTGTTTTGATTCCAATGCGGCAAGTTGATCGGCTGCCCGAAGGCGGATCCCAGCAGCCGCCCGAGAGATCCGTTGGATGGCCCAGCAGCACCAAGCTCTTGCGGCGTCTGCGTGATCAGGGCCGCGCTTTGGGCGCTGACCGCCGAAAACAGTGCGGGATGGGCGAAGGCGAAACGCAGCGCTCCATAGCCGCCCATGGAAACGCCAGTAATGGCTCTACCCTGGCGTCCGGGGCGCACGCGATATCGGCTCTCGATGTGGGGTATGAATTCCTGGAGAAAGAAATCACCGTAGCGGAGGGAGTTGTCAGCCGAGTTGATGTAAAAACTGCGTCCTCCTTCCGGCGCGACAATCAGAAAGTCGCTGATCTTATGCTGGCGGCGCAGGTCTTCGATCAGACTCCATCCGCCGGTGCTGAACAACATCTGCTCGTTTTGTCCAAGACCATGGAGGAAGTAAAGCACCGGGTAGAGGCGCTGCTTCGCGTCATTGGTGTCATAGTCTGGCGGCAACTGCACACAGTAGTGGATGGACTGCTTAAGGATGCGGCTGTTGATAACGTTGCAGTCGGTCCGGCTTTGCGCTTTTGCCGCCAGAGGAAGCCAAAGCAAGACGACCGGCAGGAGGAAGAGGCGGCAAAAGCGAAACATGATTTCAGTCTACTCGTACCGCAACGCCTGTACGGGATCCAGGCGAGCCGCGCGCGCCGCCGGGTACAGGCCTGAAACCAGGCTGACGACGAAAGCAAAAACGATGGCTGCGCCCACCAGCCACCAGGGCACAGACCAGAAGTTTTCCGGTGGGAGCGCTTGGCGCTTCAGATAAATGTTGGTGCCCAGGTTAATCACGTGGCCGATCAGCCAGCCCAGCACTACGCCCACAACGCCGCCCAGCGCTCCCATGGCCCCGGCTTCGGCGAAGAAGAGTCTCTTGACGTCACCGTCGCTGGCGCCGATCGCTTTCATAATCCCAATTTCACGGCGGCGCTCCAGGATGGCCATCACCAGCGTATTCACAATGCCAATCGAAGCTACGGCCAGCGCCAGGCTGCCAAAAATCCCCAGGAACAGGTCGAGTATGGCGAAGAATTGCCGTAGACTGCGGGTGGCGTCAAGGATGGAAAAAGTGTTGAAGCCCAACTTCTTGATGGCCTGCTCCACGGCCTCCACCTGTTTTGGATTCTTCACCCGCACACTAATCGTGGAATAGCTGGGCTGCTTGTTGAAACCGCGCATGCTGTCGCGCAGATCGGAAGGCTGCATCACGTGCAAATCCTCCGCCAACTTCAAGGGCAAAAACACCCGCGCCCGCGCCGCGCCGCGCATGCTGTCGGGGTCCAGATCGGAGATGCCGACAATTTTCAGTTTTTGCTCGCGGGAGATGACCGAGTACGCAGCTTCAGATGCGCTCTCATTTTCGTTCGCTGCAGTTGCTTGGCCGGATTTTGCCGTGGACGCTGGTTCCGCCGACGATGGTGCCGGGATGCGCTGGGCATAGCGCATGGTCAGTTCCCGCCCCAGAAGCGGCTTGGCCAGTTCGGCGACAGGCACCTCATCTTCCTGGCCGGGTTTGGTGGCTTTCTCCAGCAATTCCGCGGCGAATGATTTTTGCAGAATGACCTCAGGCGCATTTTCGGAGGAGAAGAAGCTGCCTTGGATTCCTGAGAAAGCGTCGTTGGACCGCGCCGAATCAGGGATTCCCGACACCATGGTCAGGTGCGGCTGATCCTGGTAGCGCAGCTCGGTAACCAACCGGATGTCGGGATAGGCTTCGAACACGTCAGGAAGGCGCTCGATTTCCTGCCGGGCAGGTTCATCCAGCGCGCGGCTTTCGGCGGCGGAGGCGGTATTCCGTTCGTCACCGCGGCCAAAACCGCGCAAATCTCGCCGCGACATCACCACCACTGTGTCGAAGAGGCCGGAACTCGCCAGGCGCCGGGTCGCCAATTTTTGCAGTCCAATGCCCAGCGAAAGCATAGCCACCAGGGACGCCACTCCAACAGAAATGCCAATGGTCGTCAGCGAATTGCGTAGCGATGATTCTCGCAGGTTGCGCAGGGCAAGCTCGGAAAGATCGTAAGTTTTCATCGCCGGTCTGCCCTCAGACCCGCAGCCACAGCCGCAGAATTTGTCTGGTCGTCAACCAGCCTCCCGTCGCCTAGAAAGATCATCCGTTTGGCGTAGTGCTCGGCCAGCGCCCGCTCGTGGGTCACCATCACGATGGTCATACCCATCGATTGGTTGAACTCGCGAATAAAATTCATGATCTCGGTGCCGGTACGGCTGTCGAGATTGCCGGTGGGCTCATCGGCCAGCAGAAGTTTCGGCTGATTGATCAACGCTCGAGCCAGAGCCGCCCGCTGCTGCTCGCCGCCGGAGAGTTCACTCGGGCGATGTGCGCTGCGCCCCTCCAGACCGACGCGTTCCAGCGCCTGGCGCGTGAGCGCGTCGCGCTGGCTGCGGTCAACTTCCGCAAAGCGCAGCGGCAATTCCACATTTTCCGCCAGGGTCATCCGGGAAACCAGATTGAACGATTGGAAGACCATGCCCACGGTGCGCAGGCGGTATTTCGCCAGTTCCTCGCGCGAGAGCCGCGCCAGGTCTCTGTCTTCGACGATCACTGCTCCCGAGGTAGGCCGGTCAAGGCCGGCGATCAGATTCAGCAAGGAAGATTTACCCGATCCGGAGCTGCCCAGCAGAGCCACAAATTCTCCCGAGCGTACCTGAAGCGAGACGCCGTCCACGGCACGAATCAAGGCCTCTCCCATCTGGTAGTGACGGCAGACGTCCACAGCGCGCACCGCGAACAGGCCGGACTGGCGATTCGATTGGTCGGGGTCGACGGTCATTTTTCGTCTTTGCTAACGGACCTCTCCTCTCATTAGACGCAAAGCATCGGCCGGACTCACCTCGCCGTCACTGTTTTTTCCTGAACCGCCGTTCTCGGTAGACACAACCGCGGCGTCGCCCTCTCCAGGGGCCAGGAAAAGATTGTTCTGTAGGCCCTGCTGTTTGGTGTAGAGATCAAAATATCGCCCCTGCATGGCGTAAAGGTCGTCGTGCGTGCCGCGCTCCACGATCTGTCCCTGCTCGACCACAAGAATCTGGTCAGCACGACGAATGGTGGAAAGCCTGTGCGCAATCACAAACGTGGTGCGGCCCTGCATGAGATAAGACAGCCCGTGCTGGATCATCTCCTCCGATTCGGAATCCAGGCTGGACGTGGCTTCATCCAGGATCAGAATGCGCGGTTCAGCCAGGATGGCCCGCGCAATCGAGATTCGTTGTCGTTGGCCTCCGGAAAGCTTGACCCCGCGTTCGCCCACAATGGTGTCGTATTTGTCCGGGAAGGTCTCGGCAAATTCATCCACGCGGGCGATGCGGCAGGCGCGCATGATTTCCTCTTCACTCGCGCTGGGCCGGGAAAAAGCCACATTCTCGCCAATCGTCCCATCGAACAAAAAAGACTCTTGCAGCACCACGCCCAGACGCGTGCGATACGAATCGAGACGCACCGTGCTGAGGTCAACTCCATCAACCAGGACTTTTCCTTCCGCGGGCACGTAAAAAGCGGAAATCAGCCCGATGATGGTCGACTTGCCCGACCCGGAAGACCCGACCAGCGCGGTCACCGTTCCCAGTTCCGCCTGGAAAGAGACATCATGCAATACTGTGCGGCTGCCATCGTAGCTGAAAGTGACGTGGTCGAATTCCACTTTGCCGTAAATGTCGTGTAACGTCACGCGCCGGTTCGGATCTTGGTCCTCAGGGCGCTCGTTCAGGATTTCCTGGGTTCGTTCCAGGCCTGCGAGAGCCTCCGTGAGCTGCGTTCCGATGGAAACGATTTGCACGATGGGTGCCACCAGGAAGCCCAGGAAGAGCGTGTAGGTGAAGAAGCTGCCGATGGTGAGCGTGCCCGCGATGATCTGGTGTGCGCCCACATACATAATCACCGCTCCCACCACGCCCATCAGTAGGCTGGCGGAAAGGCTCATCACCGATGTGGCGGTAAGGGTGCGCATCACGTTATCGAGCAGACGTCGCACGCCGCCGGCGAAAACGGCTTCTTCGCGCTCCTCGGCGTGATAGCCCTTGATCACTCGCACGCCGCCCAGAGATTCCGCCAGCCGGCCGGTCACCTCGGCGTTGATTTTGCCGCGTTGCCGGAAAATGGGCCGGATGGTGCTAAATGCTTTGTTCAGCGCGATCGCGAAGCAAAGCAGGAAACTGAATGCCAGCATGGTCATCACCGGGCTGATGCGAAACAGCACCACCAGCGCGATCCCGGAAGTGAGCAGTCCGCCGACCAGATCGACCAGTCCGGTCCCTAGGAGGTTCCGGACGCCTTCCACATCGGTCATGATTCGCGACACTAGCGTGCCGGTCTTATTGGAGTCGTAGAAAGCTACCGGGAGATGCGAGATGTGGGTCTGTACCTTCTGTCGAAGTTCCGCGATCAGCCGCTGCGCCGCCTTTGATAACAACTGCGTCAGCGAAAAAGATGTGATCCCCTGAATCACCGTGGCCAGCAAGACCACCGACACCAGCCGCGGCAATAATTCAACATGGTGTTTGGCGATAACGCCATCAATCAGGAACTTGGTGGAGTAGGGAAGCACCAGCCCTGACACACGGTTCACGATCATCAGCAGGAAGCCCAGCGCCAGCAGGCCCCGGCGTGGACGCATAAGCTCCCACACCGCGGGCAGAACGGTGCGCAGCTGCTGCTTGGTCATCGCGGACTTGGGTTTCGGTATCGGAGCTGCACTCACTGCTGTGTTTAGACTTTGCTGAGCGGTCGAAAGGTTCATTTTTGCGGAGTTGCAACGAGTCCCAGCCCATTGAAAAAGCGCGGCTTGAAGCCGCGCCCTTTCATGCCATTCAATCGAAGATTTCTCGCCTAGTCTTCTATGTGCGAGTTGGGCAGGGCCAACTGCTCGGCTGCGGCCGCGAAGTCTTCGGCAGTGAGCTCATCGGACCCAGTTGCCGGTTTTTCCAACCTTCGCTGGACCTTGCGCTCGGCCTTTTCCTTCTGTTTCTCCTGCCGTGAGCGCTCTTTCTGACGCTTGGTGAAGCTGGAACGGCCTCGACCAGACATAGACACCTCCAAGGGACATTTTTTTGGCAGATCGTTTGTTCGCGGATCAGTGCTCGTGAAACTCTGCCGTGCTCTACCGGGTGTTGCTAGTTACCAGCGCGGCTCTCGAGGCTGACGCGCATGGCCCTGATAGTCATCACGCCCACCGCCACCGCCGGAGCGCCCGCCACCAGGACGCCCTCCTCCGCCGCCCGGACGGCCACCCCGCGGCGGGCCTCCGCGATCCGTTTTGGGGCGGGCTTCGTTGATGTTCAATGCGCGCCCACCCAGTTCCTTGCCGTTGAGGGCGGCAATGGCCTTCTCGGCCTCAGCGGAATCTGTCATTTCGACGAACGCAAAGCCGCGGGAACGGCCAGTGTCGCGATCGGTCACGATGCTGACTTGCTCGATAGCCCCGTGGGGCTCAAACAGCGTCCGCAACTCTGCTTCAGTGGTGCTGTGGGGAATGTTGCCGACAAACAGCTTCTTCATGATAGTTCCTCGTGCTGCAAGCTCTCGTGGTACAAGGTCCCGTGGTGCAAGATAAAGTGTAACTCAAATTTCACGATGCGGGTTTTTCGGAATGGCGATTCATCGCGTCTACCCAGGAAAACTGTGGGTGCTTCTTACTGGCTACTACGTGATTGGGACGCGGGTCCTTCAACGACCGGGTGGCGGCAATGCGCCAGGAGGCTTCCTGAAATCCGTAGCGTCGGGGTAATGCCACGCAGGCATTCGCGTACATTGCGATTACCATTTCACCCCACGCGCCGTGGACGTCGGGTGTCGGGATCGACACCCCGTCATCAGAGACCGGCGACCCCGCCAGATACTCCGGCTTGCCCACCAGAAAGGCTACGCTCTGCGGCGGCTTGGCACTTCTCACTTCGTCGCAGAATTCCTGCACGTTCACGGAATCATGGTGCACATCAACAAGTATCAGGCTGTAAGAACCGGCTTGCCACAGTGCTCGAGCTTCGGTGATGTCAGCCGCGCAGTCCACGTCCACGCCGAGCTTGCGCATGATTTTGGACCGCAGATCGCGCTTGGTGGCGTAAGTGTCCACCAGCAGCACCCGCTTTCTTGCCACTGCCGGAATTGTCGACAATGAGCCCGGTGTCTTGCTCATGCTCGGTCCTTGCTGAGGTCGGTGACGCCACGCGGCTTCTTGCCCGCGTCAGGGTTGCTGGCGCTAACTCCAGCCGCCTGGAACAGTGCCCGGTTGCGCTTGCGGCGTTGGATGTTCTGCTTCCGCTCCCGGTTGAATCTGGATTTATCTCCGTTGAATTGCGACATCGCTTTGTCCTCCCTTGTTCTCCTGTATCACCGCACGGTCCGAGGCGTCCTCTCGAGGCTGGTCAAGCACTTCCCCCCGCGACGCGCTTCTGCATCTTGTGAGGACGATGCCTGGTTGCTGGGTAACGAAGCGCCTTGGGAAACGGCAACTCTCAATCGCGAAGGCGCAGGGTGGGTTTGCGATGTGTCTTCGTGGTTAAGCCTTTCCACGATTATACCTGCCCACTGCGGAAGTGAAAGAAAATACTGAGTCCAGACTGGGCCCTGGGCTTGCGTCCGTAGGCAGAACCCGCGGCCGAGACGCGGCCGAGAAATGACAGCCCTCGTCGGTTACCGAAGACATCTCTGTCCAGGGTCTACAAGCAATTTGCTAGCCCAAATAAGGCCTTTTCTGATAAACTAGCAGTGCGTTTGATTAGAATCGGTTGTTGAGCAGCTTCTTGCATACCAGCTAGCACCTGCCCTTAGTACCTCCGATCTCACAGCGTAAATCGATTGAAAAGGAAACAGTAACAAAATGGCAGAACAAGGAACAGTAAAGTGGTTTAACGACGCCAAAGGCTACGGCTTTATTAGCCGGCAGAGTGGCGAAGATGTATTTGTCCACTTCTCGGCAATCCAGGCAGGCGGCTTCCGCAGCCTGCAGGAGGGTCAGAGTGTGGAGTTTGATGTGACCAAGGGGCCAAAGGGCTGGCAAGCTGAGAACGTCCGTCCGCTGTAAGACCTAGAGCGGCAACTCTCGATAGAAAGCGTGCCCGCCGCGGCAACCAACGGGCGGGCACGCAATCTGGATGCACTAAAATTCAAATTTCTCCACCGGTTAAGGGGTGCCTCTGACACGCGACGAATCGAAAGCTTCCTACGCCATCATCCGCCACAATATCCGAACCTACGAGTCCGGGGGAGTTGTGCTAGTAGTCAAAGGCCGGGAGAACGCTGAGATCAGGGTCAAACACTTCGAAACCGGGCAGAGCTCGGAAGATCGTCACGCCGGCTGGCGTTACTTTGTTGAAAAATCAGACCTGAAGGCCGGAATGGATCCAGCCGAAGCCACCAACCTCCGCCAGATGAAGCTGGAAATTCGAGAGTCGCAGGCCCAGCCGGATCATATGCCGGTGGCTAACCCTCCGCGGCAGAACTAACCCCACCATTCGCCACCGTCCACGTAGACCCGTCCCCCCTCGTCCGGGCGGACGAGGCGCCCGCCCGGACGTTTTTCGTAGCACTCTAATGCCTCCGCTCAGTTTCCCGCATGATAGTAGCGAAGTTACGGCCGCCGAAACTGAATCCCTGCTCGATTCGTCCGCGGACCCCCACCTTGGCGCCGTTGCCCGGCACGCCGTATCTCTCGCTGAAAACCCACATCCGGCCCGTACCATCGTCAACTTCAAAGACTCCGGTGCCGAGTGCGCCGAAGGAAGTGGTCACGTGGCCCGCAATGGCGACTTCTTTCCCGACATAGCGTCCGGGATCGCGATTAATTCTCTCGATGCTGGTGCGCGTGGGGCAAGCAGCCAAAATCAAGCTTCCTGCAACGATCAGTAGGGTGAATGAAAGCCTGCCAAGCAGTCTGAACACACGATCCTCCCCGGACCCTGGAATTTGAACCCGAACACTGAATCAGCCCAAGCGCGGGTGATTCTAACCCCGGCCAGTTGAGCATTTCAACCAAACCCAAGGCCGGAGCCCAAGGCTCCCAATGTATGATGCTGCCCCGAATTTTAATGATGGCCGCCGCTTACCGGTGTATATTTCGGTTGGGCAAATTTCGAGTTGACGGGAGCGCCGGTCGTGGCGCTCCCTCGCTTTTTAAGCTGGTCTTAACAAAACAGTGTTTCGTCCAAGGAGGAAGTCGATGCAGGAAACGCCACAGCAATACACAGAACGCATGCTAAGTCACAGCCAGGGCAAGAATCCGGTGCGCTTGCAGCAAGGCACTCACCGGAAGCTAGCCACGCTAATCAAACGCCTGAGCAAGAAGCAACTCACCCGCCGGCCAGCGCCTGACAAATGGTCGATTGCCGAAATTCTCGCCCACTTGGCCGATGCCGAGTTGGTCATTGGCTATCGCATGCGTCTTATCCTGGCTTCGAACGCTACAGCCATTCAAGCATTCGACCAGAACGCCTGGGCCCAGACCTTCAACTACAGCCGCCGCGACCCCAAGACTTCGCTGGAAACCTTCCGCGTGCTGCGCGAGAACAATCTGAGGCTTTTGAGTACCGTGCCTCGTAGCTCATGGGAGAACTATGGTCAGCACCAGGAGCGGGGAAAGGAGACCGTGGACCATATCGTGAAGATGATGGCCGGGCATGACCTGAACCATGTGGCGCAGGTGGAGAAAATAGCCAAAGGCAATTAGATTCGAACCAGGTTACCAAGTGGCGATTCGAACTTTGGCCCTCTTTATGTCCGCTTTCAATGCTCGGCCTTCTGCAACTGCTGCGCCTGAGTCAAACCAAGTTGCGCTTCCACGCTTTTCGGCAGCAACAGCAGCGCAGCTTCAAACTGGTCCACCGCGTTGTTCGCGTCTTTAAGGCCGAGATAGACCTGGCCGAGCAGCAGCCGCGCGGGAAACTGGCCCGGAGTGAGCTTGAGGCTGGCTTCCAGCGCGTCGCGGGCGCCGGCGAGGTCACCAGCTTTTTGCCGCGCCTGACCTTCGTAGAATGCAGCAGTGGCATCCTCGGGACGGACCTCTCTGGCACGCTTCAGATGTTCGCCTGCCTTGACGTAGTCGCCCGCTTGCAGCTCCAGTTCTCCCAGCTGTCGCAGAGCTGTGGGCGATTTGGGATCGAGCTGCAGGACGTTCTCCAGGGCGCGGCGGGCCTCTTCGGAGCGATTGTCGTCCGACGCCATCATGGCGGTGTGCAGCAGGTTTTGTTCTTCGATCTTGTCTTTGGGATCCGGTAGTCGCGAAGGCTCTGAGGCAGCGGCTGAGCTTCCGGCAGCAACGTGGTCCTGGTAACCCAGAGCCTTCAGATGGTCGTTCGCGCCCGGCGCTGCAGCACTAGCCGCGTCTGCCGAAGATGGCGGAGGCGTTTTGGCCCTGACCTCAGCTAGCATGGTACGGAACTTCTGTACTGTGGCATTCGACGGCTGGTATTCGTTGGCTAACTCTCCGGGATCGGCGTGCAGATTGTAGAGCTCTGGGCGAGGCGCTTCGATGAACTTGAATCCCTCCGAGCGCACCGAACGCAGCGGCGCCCAACCGAAACGAAGAGGATAGTCGGTTTCGCCAAGAGCAGTGCGATCTTTGCTTTCTGTGCTTTCTGTGTCGCCGAAGTAAGGCCGCAGCGATTCGCCATCCAGAAGCTCGGGCGGCGGGACACTCAACAGGTCAGTAACCGTGGGCAGGATGTCCGTGGTCCGCACCTGGGCCTCGACCACCCTGGCCGCGTCGCTTCGTCCGGGTGGTTTCACTGGCAGCTTTACGATCAGGGGCACGTGCGTGGTGGAGTCGTAGAGAAAAATTCCGTGCGTGTTTTCCTGATGCTCGCCCAGCCCCTCGCCATGATCTCCGACCACAACGATGAGAGCATTTTCGTAACGCCTGTTGTTTTTTAAATAGGCGACAAAGTGGGCCAAGGCCGAATCTGCGTATGCGATTTCGCCGTCGTACAAACGATCCTTATAAGTCTGCGAGTAAGGCGGGGGCGGTTCGTAGGGATCGTGCGGGTCGTAGAGATGGATCCAAACGAAATGCGTGCCGGCCGGATGCGCGGTCATCCAGGTTTCCGCGTGCTGCACGACTTCCATGCCGCGCCGCTCTACTCGTCCCCAGCGCGATTTAGTCGGCGAATGCTCGGGAAAATTGTCATAGAAATCGAATCCGCGATCCAGACCCGGCGCCAGAGTTTTGCTATCGAGAATGACCGCGCCAATGAACGCCGCAGTGCGGTAGCCGTTCTTCTTTAGCAGCTCCGCCAGCGTGGCATGGGCTGCTATCAGCGGGATCGCAAAATCGGTGACGCCGTGCGTACTGGGCAACAATCCGGTGAGGATGCTGGTATGCGAAGTATTGGTGATGGGGCTGGGGGTGAATGCCCGTGCGAAGCGAATACCGTCCTTGGCCAAGCTATCGAGGGCCGGTGTCTGAATGGGCTCATAGCCGTAGCAGTGGACGTGGTCGGCGCGGAGGGTATCGATGGTGACCAGAAACACGTCGGGATGGGGCATCTTCTGTGCGCGGCTTTCGGCGCCTAGAGGTGCCGCGGCTACCAACCCGCTGAGCAAGATGTGAAGAAGCTTCATCAAAATTCAGCGTAGCATAGCTGATCCACTGCCAGTTCCTTAAGGCCCGGATATGAGATCTCGTTTATAGCCGTCGATCTGCTGGTTCAGTTAGCAGTCGATGCCTCAAAACCTAGTTCTTGGCATTTACGCGCATATCATCTGTCTGAAAGCAGGAGTCCTTGTTGGCTTCGTTTCGCAAAAATTGGGTCGAAATTGTCAGCCTCCTCCTTTGACGCGGGTCTCGGTTCGCGCATTTGCTGTGTCGGCGGACGATCCCTCTGCTTGTTCCACGCTCTGAGGGCTCTTTCGCAAACCGTCATCTCCGGAAACAGCAACTCACCCGTACGAAACGCGAGTACTTCAACCGGGAAGCGAAGAAATGGATCCGCTGGCGGGCGCCATTGCGGAACTCCACCTCCACTTGCCCAAAATCGTGCTGACTGAACTCTCCGGGAAGACCTTCGAAGCGAACCAGCGGCTTCGTCGGCTTCGAGCGAAGCGAGGCCACCAGCGCATAGAGCACTGTCTTTCCTCCGCGATAGCCGGTTTCCAGAGCAGCGCATCTTGGGGTGTAGCTGCTTTATTCATCGGAATGCTTGCGGGAGTTGCGACACTGCTTCAACGGCGCGGACGATCAACAAGCGGCTAGGAATAATGGATTGTGGTTCGGGACACAAAAACCCACACACCGTGCTTCACAATACCATGACCTCAGTGGTAACGTCTCCGATCAATGTCAGAGTTGTCACCTTACGAACTTCGCCACGTGGTAGCGCATCTCAGGTCCGCTGACCGGGCGAAAGACATTCACAGGTTGTTGTCGATCAGCGATCAGCAGGGAGCGAACCTTTGAAATGCGAGGTCACGAGCGATAAGACAATCGAGCCAGGCCCCCTCTTGCCCAAAATTAACCGGCTCCGGTAAAGGCGCCGCTCGAAAGATCCCAACTCCTAATTCTCAGTGTCAGCCGGAGTCAACAATTTCAAAACTGTTGGACTGATCAGTCCGCCAGCTCGCGACCACCCTGAATTCCATGCATTCGCATTCAACTATGCATCCGCCTTCGTCCATCCGAGTGCGGTGTTCATCATTCGCCACATGTCCCAGGCGGAACCCGATGGGTTGATTGAAATAAGTGCCAAGTCCCAAGACGAGGAAGCGGAATATGCTTTGCGGATCTCGCACTGCTTGATTCTGAATACGATTAGCCTCCGCCTCAAGTACAGCCCGTCAACGGCACTTCTGGAACACCTAGACGAATGCAAGAAAGACTTCCTGAAAATATGGGGTTATCCTGCTCCTATCTGAGGTTATGCCCAGGAATGTTCGAAGTTCCTACAGGTCGGGCGCCTGTCCCTAACGAAAATTCCGTGCGGGTACAGGACGAACAGTTGCTTCGCCAAGTAGACAGACAAGCTGACCCAGTTGCGTGGTTTCCAAAACCTGCTTCCGTTCTTGGGACCGAATAGCAGGCGGGTTGCCTACGTCGGGTCGTGGCTCGGGCGAGTCCTTCCCCAACGAGAGATGCGTTCGCGATCGGTGATAGTAATCGAAATACGAAGCGAGGGTTCGACGTAACGAGCTTTCATGGAACACGATCACATGATCGAGGCACTCGCGCCGAATGGAACCAATTACCCGTTCCACATAGGCGCTCTGCCAAGGGGATCGCGGCGCGCAGAGTACTTCCTGGATACCCATGTCTCGCACCTGTCCTCGGAAGTCGTCACCGAAGATAGCATCGCGATCGCGTAGCAGGTAGCGCGGGAGCTGGTCAAAGGGAAAGGCCTCTCGCAGTTGCTGTCCCGTCCATTCCGCCGACGGATGAGCAGTCACATTGCAGTGGACAATGCGACGCCGGTCATGGGCCAACACCAGAAACACGTAAAGGACCTGGAAACGGATCGTGGGCACAGTGAAGAAGTCGATGGAGACCAGCTGCTGGGCGTGATTCTCCAGAAAGGTGCGCCAGGTCTGAGACGGCGGCTTGCGGCAGCGCACCATGTATTTGCTTACGCTGCTCTCACCGATGTCGATGCCGAGTTTGAGCAGCTCTTGGTCCTCAGTATCGTTCCACCTCTTGTGGTCGTTCTGCTCTGGCGGCAGATCGAAAAATGGAGCACGAAGAAGCCACGAACCTGGCAGATATTCACCAGGCTTTCCGCCGCACCTGATGCGTGTGCCGAAAGGCAACGGTTTCAACACAGGCCGGTTTGCCGGTTACTTGTGAAATGGGGATATTTCAACAGTAATTTTTGACAGTCAATCTAAACTTGTCAGCTTGAGCAGCTTGGCGGAACATGAACCAGGGAGAGTACAGCGTAAACGCTGATCATGAAACTGGCTCTCCTGACTTGCCGATCCATGGTGCTCGCTTGACGCCCGTAGCATCAGGCCACGGGAACTTGAGCTCATTACCGCAGCCTAAAACCAATTGCTAGCGCAGGGCTAGCCACCGCGGAAGAAGCCCACTATCCAATCGGGGTTTCCTCACTGTCGCATGAAGGCCGTGACACCGTGCTTGTGCTTTTCGATGATCGAGAAGCGTGCCGTCCCCGCCCCCAGCAGTGAATTTGCAAATGCGACCCGCTCGAATGCCTTGATTTCGTCATCCTGAATCTCTTCAATGATTTGCTCTGCCGGGCTGGGGTTGAGTTTTCCGGCAAAAGCTAGGCAGCGCCACCACAGATTCGATGATGGCCACCAGACCTTAAACGCTTGATTCGGATCGCTCAAATCCGCGTCTGTCTGATAAAGCCTTGCAGCGACGGCGACTAGTTGATCCAAGGTCTTCCTTGCGTCTTCTTCGTCTCCGAGGCGCAGGTAGAGGTCGGGCAAATCTTCGAGCATCTGTGCCTGGCTGCGTGCCGGCATGGGATCCACAAGCTTTCGCATTTCTTGTAACGCTGCTCTGGCTACGGTGGCATTCCTGTTGACAGCGATCCGTGCTATCGCCTTCAGAATCGAGGCACGCGGGTTGTATTCTGGCAATACCGGGTTGGTCAGCGGCAAACCTAACGCTGCTGAAAGCGCCTGCTTGGGATTCTTCTGCGCTTCACTGAGGATCCGGTCTTGCTGGCGCGCGAGTTCCGAATTGGCCTGCTCGGCAGCAGCCTCCGGGGAGTAGTCCCGGCCAACGGCACCAATGCTTCGGATTTCTGGTGATTCTTGTCCGCCAGAGCGTGTACTCGGGGAGCCCAGACCGTGCGGATAACGTTCCAGAGCGGCCCGGACGTCGCTGCTCTCACGCAGCAGACTCTCGGCTCGCGTCTGGTCGAGTTGTTCCAGAACCGGCATCAGCTGAAACACCCGGAACTGATAAGCCGAGTCGAAGTAGGCATCGCCTTTCTTAGCTGACATACCCACCCGCAGGGCCTGCTCGCCACTGTTCCGGTGAACCTCATCCGCATCTTTGGCACGCTCAAGAATCTGATCAATGGCTTGCAGGACAAGTGGCGCCGGCAGGTCCTGCCAGAAACGGAGCACCATGGTCGCGAGGTCGTCCCATCCCGGATACAACTCTTGCTGGTGCTGGGTGAAGCTGTCGAGAGCCTGAGAGAATATCGCCTGGCGATCTCCTTCCCGCTCTGGTGGAAGCGCCTCGATCAGGCGAGTCGCATCACCGTAAGGAAAGTATCCTTGCTCGTCTGCCACCTGGTTTAGAAGGTCGTGGGCCCGGTCAAAATCCTTCTCTTCGATATAGCGCTCGAGCAACTGCGAGCTGAGCAACTGCCGGAATTCCGGCTCTGAGGTCTCCAGGAACTGTTCGATCAGGGCGGATTGCTTTGATTGCCTGATCATGTCTCGCAGGATTTGCTCTTGCAGCCAATGCCTGGGGCCACAGAAAGCTGGTTCGGCACACTCCTTTAAGCTCTCTTCGGGGCTCTTGATGGCCTGGGTGGCGGTCAGAGCCTCCTTCAGAAGAGAATTACTTTGCGGAGGGTCAACCTTTTCATAGCCTCGCGACGCCTGCCACAACACAAAAGCTCGCATGTCTGGTTGCAGTGTCGCCGCTTCTGATTGCGCTACCTGGAGCTGCTTGAGACCCAGCTTCTGTTGGGCAGTGAGTTTGGGCGGCGAAAGCTTAGGAGATGACTCAACCTTCGCCCCAATTAACAGGGGATTTTTAGCTGGCGCCTGAGCTGTTGCTACGCAAGTTGCGCAGAGGACGGCGAGGGCCACAAGCCGCGACGCACCCCGCCAAGGGGAAGCTGAGAACTGCATACTCTCCCCGCTTTACGCGAAGATTTTACTCTCACGGGGAAGATCATCCAAGGGCTCCGCGTAGGTGTTGTTATCATGCCATTACACTCAAAACCCGGTCAGTGAGTGTAATGGGGAGTGGCTGTTGAAAAACTCGATATTTCAGAAATCAGGGAAAATTTTGGGAATAGAAAATGTCTGACCGAGCAGAGAAAGTCGTTTAGAGGGCATCCTGACGCGATCCAATTTCTGTGGATTTCTGGAAAGCGAGTTTTTCAACAGCCACGGGATGTTACAACAATTGGGGGATGATTAAGCCCCGCACTTGCAATCCTCGGCTGTACTCGCCGTCCGTCTTGTCGTAAGCCAGCACTTTCCACAATCCGTACCCGAGGTCTTTGTCCATTGTCCACGGCGGCTGCTGTACCACCCATGCTCCGTTACCGTGCTGGGAGACGAGAGCGTCGAGAATCTGCCGGACAGTCGCGTTGTTCACGTCGAGGCCGTCGATCCGATACTCAATGCCGCCATAAGGACAATCTCCCACAATTCCGCTGCTTTTTGGATTCAGAGCGAAATAGAACGCGATCTTCAGGTTACAGTCGTCTTGCTCAAGGGGCATTTCGGAGACTTTGAACTTCGCTATTCGCGTGTTCAGCAGATTACGGCTGCCGACCATTGCTCTGGGGTGGGTGATCCTGACCACCCGACCATTGGTGGCCCAGCGATATCCGAAACGGTGCGTGATGGTATCCAGAACATCGGCAACGGTTGCGGCGCGAAGCTGAATGGTAACTCGCTGTTGGAGGGCAGCCGCGTCGATGTAGTCGATTCCAACGCCAATGTGCTCTGCTGGCCAAACAGCAGCAGAGCGTCGATCATGTTGCGGTCGTGGACTTCAAAAACAGCAACGTGACGCGAGGGGTTGGCAGAAGAGGCTAAATGGCTCTGGCACAGCATTATGCCGGATGCGCACAAAAATGCGACGGCAACGGAAAACCTCGGCACAAAGGGATTAGACACCAACGCGCAGCAAGCGGTTCCCGACATTGTAATCGTAAGTGGCGAGAACAGGCGATTTCAGTTTCGAATAATCGCTGACCGGACTGACGTCAATCAGAACATGAAAAGCTGGCGACTGCCCATAATTTTTCATTGTAACGTAAGAGTTGACAACCAACTTCGGGCTGAGTATCAGCTTTCCCTGTATCTGCACTGGCTCACTAACTCCAACCCAAGGCCGATTGCTCCTAACGAGTGCATCACGAGCAATCGTGTTTGCACCCTCGGCGGCTTTGGCAGCGCGCTGCATTTCCTTCCACTGATGCTGAGCCACGCAAGCGTAATAAACAATAGCAGCCAGTGTCAGACCTTCCAAGACTGTCTGGACACGTCCAATCCATTTCTTTTCTATGCGACCTCGTTTCTGCTCCTCTTTATCGGCCTCTGGAATATGAAGTTCGGTCCGTACCATTGGTGGGGTATCGTAATGTTTTTCAGTGGCATCATTGGCCTTGTCTATAGCAGCGGTCTGTTGCTGGATCGCGCTGCTTAAGAGTGAGAGTTTCTCGTTAATTTGCAAGAGGGAGTCGTAGAATTTCCTAGCGGCAGATATTAAGCTCTGAATCATTTGAGCGAAAGAGGGACCTTGAAGCGCTTGGATGATAACACCGTTTTGCGTAGTAGCTGACTACTTCTGAGGCGGGATTAACTTCTCAGGTTTCCTCTTGCTGACCTTCACATCTTCCCGCTTCATGGGCTTGGAGTGAAGCAGGTTCTTTACGATTCCTGGCGGGCGAGGTTCCGTCCATTGTGCTGAAAAACCCCGTTGGAAGAGTCATCGTAAATAGCTGATTTTATGGGATCCGATTCGGCTCGGACAACTGTGCGTGAATCACATGGTTTCCAAACACATCCTGATTGGTGGTGTGAAGGCTGTTTCCGCCATTTATCTACCAGGGCAGATGGCATGGTGAACATTCCACAGTATAATTCCACCGTCTCTTTCGTCGTTTTCTTCAGATGCGAAGGCGTCTATGGGACGTACGTTTCTCGCCCCCGCAGTTCTGGCAGCTACCTTTACGATATTTGCACAAACGTCTGCCTCAGGGCCCAGTAAGCCAGCAGAGCCGACTGCCGCCTCATGTACCGTCACTGGACGCGTTGTCACAGCAGCAGATGGGAGTCCGCTCAAGTCAGCCCGCGTGGCGCTCATGCGGGAACACGCCGGATCAGGTCCCCGTATGTATGCAGCAACGTCGGACAGCGACGGACGTTTCACTATCAAGGATATCGCCTCGGGCCGGTACGATTTTCTTGCTATCCGCACCGGCTATGTTGATCAGCCGTACCAGTCCAAGGGAACGGACAGTGGCGCAGTGCTGGCCCTCCAGCCAGGACAACAGCTGGCCGACGTGCTTTTTCGCCTGACGATGGCCGCGGTCATTGCCGGACACGTAAGCAACGAAGATGGTGCAGCGATGGCCCGTGTACGGGTCATAGCTCTGCACAGGCCAACCGAGGAGGAAATCATCGAGGAGAGCTTGCCTCCGTCTCGGAAACCAGAACCCAGCCCGGTCTCGTCGGCCCAGACCGACGACCGCGGCCAATATCGTATCTTCGGCCTCAAGCCGGGAGAGTACTACATAAAGGCAACGGACTCCTTTGAGCCCGACACGAATATGCCCGTGGGACAGGACTACTTTGTTCGGCAATTCCTGGGCAGCGACTACGCTCCTGTGTACTACCCCGGCGTACCGCAACTCGGTCAGGCGCAGGCGGTTTCGGTGAGCACAGGGGAGGAGGCGCAGGTCGACCTTGTGATGCGGCAGGTGAAGACCGTGGAGATCTCCGGGCGCGTTATCGGCCCGGACGGAACTCCCGCGACCGATGCGTCCATAAATCTCGAAGAAACACAAGCCGAGGATTACGGCTCGGAACACTATACCTCCACCGATGCGAAGGGAAACTTCAGTCTGAAAGGGGTACCGCCTGGGAGCTACGTGCTCTTTGCTGCCTACCAACGCGTACAAGATGATAAGCCCTACAGAGCGCAGCAGAAGCTTGAGGTCGGTAACGACAACGTTGACTCCATCACTCTTGCACTCGGTGGAGGCACAAACTTCTCCGGACGGATTACGGTTGTGGGGTCAGGTTCGGTGCGGAGAGACCGGCTTTTCATTAGCCTGGCCCCAGTCGGAGAAGGCGGGTCTTGGGGGAATTCCGCCCACGCAAAAAAAGATGGCACTTTCGAGATCACTGATGTTAAAGAGGGTAGCTACGCGGTTTCGGTCAGGGGACCTGAGGAGGGCTGGTATACCAAATCGGTGCGGCTTGGTACGGATGACGTACTCGCGACTGGAATGCAAGTGGAAAAAGGGTCTTCAGGTGGGACTCTCGAGATCGTCGTCAGTACAGGAACTGCCCTGCTGGAAGGTTCCGTCACCGCAGATGACAAGCCGGCAATCGGGGCTCGCGTTCACCTCACTCTCGATCCGGAGAATCCTTACAACAAAACGCGTTCTGCTACCGTGAGCACTGACCAGAATGGTCATTTCTCACTACAAATTGCCCCGGGAAAGTACCAGGTCGTCGCCAGGTCTCCGGGCCTGACTGGGGGAGCAGCGGTCAGTTCCGATCCACGGACTGTCACAGTTTCCGACCATGATCACAAGACGATACAACTCACGATTGCTCCACAGACTAAGTAGAGTTGAACTGGTAAGGCCTAATTCTTGCCACCTCGAGACGGGCTGTCATTTTCCTTTTAGCATCACATGTCAAAACAATGGTCTCGGTCTGCCGGTGTGCAGAAAGGCGAATTCTCTCCGAAACTAAGCTGCGGGCACAAAAGTCGCCAATGAAGCATCGAGCAAGCTGTGCACGAGCATCAAGTATGGACAGCGAAGGTCGCCAGTTGACCAGGCAGGCGACGAAAAGCGCAAACGGCAGGAACATGCCGAATCGCCACAGCATGAACCGGGTATCGAACAAAAGCGGAAGTGTGATGTGCTGGAGGGCGTGGCTTAGACCGACCAGCATAACGCACATTGGGAGTAAGGGGCACAAAATCCAAAAATTGGCGCCCATTAATCGGCAAATTCTCGATCCGCCGCTCCTCGACGACTTGGCTCAGTCCCGTGCGTGTAGGCTCAACTATGCTGGGCTCCAGGTTGACTGTTATTGTCTCCTGTGTGCCTGCGACTTGCAGTGCTAGCTAGTTTCTGTCGCGAAACGCGTGTTCTACGGCGAGAAATCATATTCTACAGAGGAATTCAGAGCCTTTGAGGACCTGAGTTGGCTGCGCGCAGAAGTGCAGAAATCGATACGGCTGTCGGGTGGAGACATTTAAGTGG
>WNEZ01000450.1_pt1 | contig 55502 bp, 48 predicted proteins | sample 5400521 | NCBI WGS metagenome assembly WNEZ01 (sample SAMN13153339, study PRJNA577476) | soil metagenome | isolation source: 120 cm saprolite under Douglas fir tree site 2 hole 1 replicate 1 | place: USA:California | collected 2015-04-18
TGGGCCACACGGGCCCGCAGCCGAGTTCATGGGGCGGCAGGTAAGAACAGATCTCGTTCCATCAAGTGGGCTGCGAAGCAAGAAAAATTCCAGCCACAGGAGGTGTGTTTTTTCTTGACTTCTACCTTTATAGAACTACACAGGAGTCAGCGGCCGGGTGGCGCAGCCTTTAGTATACGTCCGCATGCGATTCCGCGAAATCCCGAAGCCGCTTCCCCTAATCCCTGGAACTGGAACTGCCACACAGCGCAAGAGTTTCATTCAACTAAACGCCCGCGCAGCTTGCCTTTCCGTTTTCGCGCCGCTCCAGAGCCTTTCCGCTCTTTCGGTATCTTGCCAATCCGCGCGTCCCCGGCAAGGATCAAGTCACAAGCGTGCAGCGCCGCTTCTTCAAAATCTGCTGCGTCCACCGGAAGCACCTGCCAACCCGTCACCTTCTTCCCGAAAATCTGGATCGACCGCATGTTCGGAAATTCGCGGCGCAAGCTCTCGTGATGCTCTGCAGTCGTGGCCAGCCAAATCCCGTTGTCCGCCGTCCCTTCGCGCTTGTCGCGCAGCATCAGCACAATCTTTTCTCCGACGTATACCGCCAGACACCCGAACATCGGATTGGTTCTGGCCGACAGCGGCGAAAGGGCCTCGAGCACGAATTCATGCGGCACATTTCTGCGCGGCTTCACGCGAAATGACGCATCGTTGGTCGGCACAAATAAAGTTTTGCTTCGAAGCTTTGCCATCGAATTCATGATACAGCCAATTTCCGTTCGCGCCTTAATCGAGACAGCATCATCATCGATGCCCGGTTAAGCGATTAATTAGATTGACTGACAGAACGTGCCTATAATACTCAGGGCTGGAGGAGCGGAATGGCCAGAGTAAAACTCATTGCAGCTATTTTACTGACCTTGGGGGCGTCGAGCAGCATAGCGCAGGAGCATCAGCATGGGAGTGGCGAGAAATTGGGAACAGTGCACTTTGCCACATCGTGCAACGCAGCGGCGCAGAAAGAATTCAACCGGACGGCAGCGCTGCTGCATTCCTTCCAGTTCAGCCGGGCCATAGAAGGATTCAACGCGGTGCTAAGGGAGGATTCGACGTGTGGCGTCGCGTACTGGGGAATCGCGCTTAGCGACTGGAGTAATCCTTTCGCACCGGGAATGAAAGACAAAAGCCAGTTGCAGGCAGGGCGGGAGGGCGCGGAACGCGGCAAGATTGTGGGCACAAAGACGGCGCGTGAACGGGCTTATCTCGAGGCGGTCGGCAACTTGTACCGCGACTTCGAGAGTACGCCGCAGCGAGCGCGCTTGCTCGCCTACCGCGAGGCCATGCGGGAAGTATCCTCGAAATATCCCGAAGACCATGAAGCGCAAATCTTCTACGCGCTGGCGATCGCTGCTTCGGAGGATCCTGCGGACAAAACCTACACCGGGCGACTCCAGGCAGGAGCGATTCTCGAAAAACTGTTCGAGGAGGAGCCGACGCATCCTGGACTGGCACATTACATTATCCATACGTACGATGTGCCGGCGCTGGCCGGGCGGGCGCTTATGGCGGCGCGACGTTACTCCGAAATTGCGCCAGATGCGCCGCATGCGCTACACATGCCATCGCATACCTTCACGCGCACAGGTTACTGGCAAGAATCCATCGACAGCAATATAGCGGCAGCCGCTGCGGCGCGCCACGAGGGTCAGACGGCAGAGGAGTTGCACGCCAGCGATTACGAAATTTACGCCTACCTGCAAACTGGGCAGGACCAGGCGGCGGGGCGGATAGTAAATTCCTTGCCGGAGATTGCAACACGCTTCGATCCGAAGGCGGTGATCAGTGGCGCCGGAGGTCCCGCAGTTGGATATTTTGCGCTGGCGGCGATCCCGGCACGGTACGCGCTGGAACGCCAGGACTGGAAGCAGGCGGTGCAGCTGCCGCTGCGGGAAACACCGTTTCCTTATACGGATGCACTAACGTGGTTCGCGCGCGGGCTAAGCGCGGGGCGACTGGGGCAAGCGACAGCGGCGAACGAGTCCGCGACAGCGCTGCAGCGAATTCGAGAGCGGCTCTCGAAGGCCAGCGAAAACTACTGGGCGCGGCAGGTGGAAATCCAGGAGTTTGCGGTCCGGGCATGGGCCGCGCTATCGGCGGGTAAAAAAGAGAAAGCTCTGCGGCAGATGAAGTGGGCAGCGGAATTGGAAGACGGGACGGAGAAAAGTGCGGTGACTCCTGGTCCGCTGGCCCCGGCGCGCGAGTTGCTGGGCGAGATGTTGCTGGAAATGAAAGAGCCAGCACAGGCGCTGGAGCAATTCGAAGCGACGCTGAAGAAGGAGCCCGGGCGCCTACGCGCATTATATGGAGCGGCGCAGGCTGCGCAGCTCAGCGGAAGTCGCGATACGAGTCAACGGTATTTTCGCGAGGTGCTGAAGGTTTGTGGCCGCGCCGACAAGCCGGGAAGATCCGAGGTTACAGAGGCGCAGCAGGCGATTTTGCAGAATTAGTTTAGCGCTTTGACGCGTGTTTGCGCTCGTTCAGAAAATGCCGCCTCCGCGTCCACAGCCACTCCTGCTCCTTCGGGGTCTAGTGCGAGGAGTCAGATTTGCGGGAGCTTTCTATAGAACGACCTGTTTTGGAATACGTAGAACGAACTATGACTATCCAAGTTTCGCAATGGAAACCTTCGGAAATTGCGAAGAGCCGAATCGCGAAAAGACGCAGCATGTTTATCCACGGGATGGACGCGACCTGCCTCGCAGCCGTTTATATCGCAATCCTTTTCATTCTCACGCCTTTGACGCCACAGCATCCAGGACATAAGCCAGTGGACTTACCGACAGTTAAGCATTCGGTGCCGATGCCCGGGGCACACCGAGAGGACGCAACAATTGTTACCGTCACTCGCGATGGAAACGTGTTCGTTGGAAACACTCAAGTGCAGCTGGCAGATTTACCGAGCCAAATCGCGAAATCGCTGGCCCAAGGCGGCGAACGGAAGGGTTATCTTAAGGCGGATGCCCGAGCAAAATATGGTGACGTCAAAGCAGTGATTGAGTGCATTAAAGGCGCCGGGATTGAAAACATAGGGCTCATCACCAACTAAAGAGGAGTTTTGGGTTCCAAATAGCTCGTCCCAAAAAGAGCAACGCCCGGGAGTACATCACTCTCGGGCGTTTGATACTGGATACTGATGACCGAGAACTGACGGCAATAGACTAATAAATGTCGTACTGCTCCCAGTGCAGGGTGGCGTCGGACTGGATGATGATGTGCTTGTGCGCGTTTTGCTCCAGTTCGTCGATGAGCATGGACTCGCGAGTCTTCAGGGCTTTGGCGATTTCTGGATGCACGCGCAATGTCAGATTCGGATTGTCGGGAGTCGCAGCAGCCATCTTGCGCGCTTCGTTCTGGATTTCGTAGCACAGCGTCGGAATCGATTTGACCATTCCGGAGCCGGTGCACGACGGGCAAGGCTGGCACAGCACACGTTCCAGCGCTTGCTTAGTACGTTTGCGCGTAATGCAGACCAAGCCGAACTCGTTGAATGAAAGAGCCTTCGACGGCGCTTTGTCCTGATCGAGCGCCTGCTGTAGGGCGGACAAAACCCGTTCGCGGTTGCGGCGCTCTTCCATGTCGATGAAGTCGACCACGATGATGCCGCCAAGATCGCGCAGGCGAATCTGCCGCACGATTTCCTTCACGGCTTCGAGGTTGGTCTTGACGATGGTGTCTTCGAGGCGCGTCGAGCCTTTGCCGACAAACTTGCCGGTGTTGACGTCGATCGCCACCAGCGCTTCGGTGTGGTTGATGACGATGTAGCCGCCGGATTTGAGCCAAACCTTGGCACGCAAGGCCTTGTCGAGTTCGTGCTGAATGCCGAACTCTTCAAAGATGGGCTGTTCCTTGGCGTAAAGTTTCACGCGGCTGACCAGTTTGGGCTGGAAGCGGCTGACGAATTCCGTGACCTTGGCGAATTCTTCTTGGTTGTCGATCCAGATCGCGCTGAAATCGTCGCTGACGTAATCGCGCAGAATACGTTCCACGAGATTTAGGTCGCGGTGCAAAATTGCCGGAGCTTTGCGGTCGTCATGCTTCTGCTTGATTTCCAGCCAGGTCTTGCCCAGAAAGTCGATGTCGGCGCGAATTTCGTCATCGGTCGCTTCCCCTGCAGCGGTGCGGACGATAAATCCTCCCGGATAGCTGCCGCGTGCTTCGCCAACCAGGCGCCGCAACCGCGAACGATTCTCCGCGCTGGCGATCTTGCGCGACACACCGATGTGATCGATGGTCGGCATGTAGACAAGAAAACGTCCTGGAAGCGCGACGTGACTGGTGATGCGAGCACCCTTCTTGCCGAGTGGTTCCTTGGCGATTTGCACCACGACTTCCTGGCCAGCCTTCAACATTTCGGAAATCAGTTGTGGGCGCCGCGAATGTCCGTGTCCACCGGAATGGCCGTAGCCGGGACGTCCACCGCCGCTGCTACCCCCGCCGGGCCGGCGCTCAAATCTTCCGCGTCCGCGGTCGCCGCCGCGACCACGGTCGCCGCCGCTTCCGCCACGGTCTGGGCGTCCGCCTCTGCCGCCACGATCTCTTCCGCCACTATCCCGGCCGCCACTGCGAAATGGGCGCTGAAAACGGGAACGAGGATTGCCGCCAACGCGCGCAGATTGCCTTGGGAATTCGCCCAGCGGTTCCGGCGCCTGCCCGGGAACACGCGAACGTGTTTCGCCTGGAAGTAAAATTACGTTATCGTTAACATGCGAGGAAGCGTTGCCGCCTTCGTGTACATGTTGTTCGCCATGCGTTTCATGTGAGTCATGGGACTCGTGCGAAGGATCAGTTTCGATGTGATCGCCCAGGGCGGCAACGTGCAGCGCATTTTCGTGCGCGGCGTCGGCTTCCGCTTCAGCCACCGCTTGCGGCGAACTTACGATTTCCTGGACGTCGTGTTGGTGCTCGCCGTCATGTTCATCGTCGTGCTCTTCGTCTTCGTGCTGGCCAGATTCCTGCACCCGTTCGTTCTCTTCGTGCAGCTGGTCTTCGTCGTCTTCATCCTGTTCGACTTCCGCCGCCGAACGTTCGTCTACGGATTGTTCCTCTTCGTCTTCGTCAGCTTCATCTTCTTCAAAGATCGCTCCGCCGGAGGTGGAAGCCGGGGAAACTTCCTGGCGAACCAAATCCTGTTTGGCTTCGATTACGCTGGTGGAAAGTAGTTTGGCTTCTTCCTCGCTGATGTCCACGTCCGGAGCTGCTTCCGATTCGGAAGATGCGAAGCGCAGAGCAGTCTCTTCCTCTTCCTGCTCGGTTTCCGATGTTGCAGCGCCGCGAACTTCGTTTGCCAGGTCCTCGGCTATCGATTGGTTCGGTTCGGCTGATTCGATTCCTTCGGTGGAAGCGCCAGCCAGAAGCCAGCTTGGCAACCCGCCACGCGAACGGCGCGGAGCATTTGCAGGAGCCGGCTGACCGGCAACGCGAGGTTGCGGCTCGTCCGGCTCAACCTGTGGTTCGAAGCGTTCGGGCTCTGCAACGGGAGCAGCCGCAGTGAGTTCCGGCACGGGACGCCCGCGATATTTGGCGAGCGATTCGCCCGGCAACACGAACGGTTCTTCTGTCGAGTCGCTTGGAGCAGATGGTGCAGAAGTGCGCGGAGCATCGCCGCGATTGTCGAAGTCACGGCGGGGGCCACGATTATCGTAACTACCGCGTTGCGAATAACCGCCACGGCCGCCGCGATCACCACCACGATCCGGGCCGCGATCGCCTTGCGGGGAAGCGTATTTGGACGGAGGAAGATCACGGCCACCGCTAGGACGGAATCCGCCGCCACTGCTGCGACCGCCGCGCCCCCGGCTACCACCGCCGCGTCCAAAACGTCCTCTGCCGCCGCTGCGGCCAAAGTTTTGCCGATCTCCGCCTCGGTCGCTGCCACCACGGTCAGTGCCGCCGCGATCATTGGCACCGTGGGGACTGAAGCTCGGCGATGGACGGTACTGGGTGGGGTTGTAGCGCGGAGCAAAATTTTGCGGAGCCGATTCGTTCGAATCGGGCTGACGTTCTTCTTTTTCTTTCATCTCGGGGTCCGTAGGTACATACCCCGAACCCCGTTGTTGGGCTTCATCGACGCCCGGCGCGCCCGGCTCTGATTCTTCCACGTGGGTGTGCACATCATGCGGTTGCGATTCGCCGTGGGATTCTTCGCTTACGGATTCTGCGGTAGGCGCTTCGTGCGCGTGGGCCAGCATTTCTCCCGGAAGCTCGATGTGCTCGGAACTCGTGGGCGGTTCGCCATGAGTGACTGCCGGCGTTGGTTCGTGACCGTGGCCGTGATCGTAGTCTTCGAGATTTTCAAAAACATCACTGACGTACAGGAAAGCGTCGCCGTCCAGGCCGATATCCACGAATGCAGACTGCATGCCGGGTAGAACGCGGGTGACTCTGCCTTTGTAGATGCTGCCGACGAGGGCGAATTCTTTTTCGCGTTCGATATAAATCTCGACTAGCTGGCCTTCTTCCAGTATCGCGACTCTCCGCTCATGGGAAGTCGCGCTGATGACCAATTCTTTTGACATGAAAACTCCTTTTCACCGTCCCGACCAAGTCGGGAACAGGACGCATCGCCGCGGGCTCTGCCAAGCGGTTGTCCGGGAAAACGGAACCAGTTCCGGCGTTGCCGGAATACACGCATACCGAACTGGCGTATTTCAGGATTTGTAACTACAAGTCCTGACACCAGTAGGGAAGCGACTTGTGGTTCGTAGCCGAAGGAGAGTTGTTTGAACTCTGCGTAGCTTACGAGGCTGGTCCGTCGCCGACTAAATCCGGGGCGAACGGCGGACGATGCTGTCCTCACTTAAAATTACCTATTCAGCTTCAGGGCTTATAAAACGAACTCTTTTGCTGACGGCTTCCCAAAAGAAAGCCTGAAACCCTGAATGCCTAACTTTCTAAATAACTTTCTACTTGAGCGTCCCGGAAAAATCCGGAATCGCTGATTACTGGTTCACGGCCTAATTGACGAAGCGGCGCAGCCGGACATTCATCACCAAGCCGATCGCCATGAACACAAACAATGTAGCCGAGCCACCGTAGCTCATTAAGGGCAACGGTATGCCGGTCACCGGCATTGCGCCAATGACCATAGCCACATTCACTAAAACGTGGAAACCCAGCGCTGCTGCAACTCCCATGACCAGAAACATTCCTGCGCGATCTTTCGCGCGCTGTGCATTCTGTACGAGTCGAAGCAGAAGCGCCATGTACAGCCCTAAGGCAAGCAGCACGCCTTTGAATCCCTGTTCTTCCGCCCACGCCGACATGATGAAATCGGAATACCGGACGGGAATATAACCCAGTTGATTCTGACTGCCGTTGCCAAAACCTTTACCCCAGAAGCCGCCGGAACCCACGGCAATCTTGGATTGCAGAAGCTGATAGCCTGAGCCTTTGGCGTCGTCTTCCGGGTGCAAGAAAGAAGTGATCCTTTCCCGCTGATACCCTTTGAGGAGGTGCTTGCTGACGGGGGGATAAAACACCGCTCCAACAAGCAGAACCCCAGCTAAAGTAAAAATTCCGGCGTGTTGCCACTTTAAGCCCGCCAAAAATGCACCCACGGCAAGCATGGGGACCAGTACAAGAGCGGTGCCCAAATCGGGTTGCTTAAGGATGAGTGCCAGTGGCACGCCGACGAGCATACCTGCCTTCAGCAAATCACGCAAATCGAGCTCGTCCGACCGCACCTCCGCGAAGAAGCGGGCCAGTACAATGATTATAATCAACTTTGCGAGTTCTGACACTTGAAAGTCCTGTCCCAGGAAATGAATCCAGCGTTTAGCGCCGAAGCGCGTACCACCTAGTACTAGGACTGCTGCCAAAGCCGTTAAGCAGACGACGTAAAGGATAAGGGCCTGATCGAGAATTAAATGGTAGTCCACCCGGGAAAGGCCGAACATAATCGCAAAACCAAAAAGCAGCCATTTAATTTGTTTGATATGCATGCCTGCCAGGTTACTGGCGTGCGTGGCGGAGTAAATTTCGACCACACCCAGCGCGCAGATGGCAGCCAGGATGGCGATCAGCCACCAATCGTAGTCACGAGTGCCGGGAGCGTCTCTCATTGCAAATTCGGGTCTCTTTCTGAAGTGTGCGCAGGGGTGTTGGTTGCTTCTTCCGGTTTGCGGCCGACGACCGGGGTGACAACGGCGGCACCGTGAGCCGGAGCAGGTACGTGTTGATCCGCGGTGACAGTGCTGGTTCCGTTGGTCTGGAGATTCTTCTTGTCGTAATAGGCTTTGATGATATCGCGCACGACCGGGCCGGAAGCGGTGCCGCCGTGCTGCCCGCTTTCCTGCACCAGAACGGCAACGACAATTTCGGGATTGCGGCGCGGGGCGTAACCGACAAACCAGGCGTTGTCTTCAAACTTTTTCTGTTTTCCCAAGCGCTCGCGCGTCGCGTAACCAATGACCTGAGCGGTTCCTGATTTGCCGCTGAGTTCGACGCCAGCAAGTTTCAGTGATGCGCCGGTTCCGCCTTCGTTTACGACGGCATACATGGCGTCGGTAACTTTTTCGATGGTGTGTTCGGAGAGCGCGAATTTCTCCTCGCCGACGTTCTGCGCATTCTTGATCATGTGTGGCTGCTTGAAAACGCCGCCCGAAGCGATGCCGCCAATCATTCTGGCGAGCTGCAAGGGTGTGGTGGTGACGGCGCCTTGGCCGGTGGAGACCGAAATGGTTTCGCCGGCGTACCACTTACGATGGAAGACGCGTTCGACCCACTCTTCAGAAGGCATGAGTCCGGTTTCTTCCGAGGGGAGATCGATCCCGGTTCTATGACCAATCCCTAATTTACTGCCATAGTAAGAGAGGCGGTCAATGCCGAGGCGCATGCCGACGTTATAGAAAAAGACGTCGCAGGATTCCATGATGGCTTTGCGGACGTCAACTGTGCCGTGAGAGCTTTTGCCGAAAACCCAGCACTTGAATTGTCGTCCGTAAAAAGTCCCGTAGCCGGGGCAAAACGAAGTGAAGTTTTCCGGCGGATTGTGATCCTCCAGCATGGCTGTGGCGGTAACGATTTTGAATACCGAGCCGGGCGCGAGCTGAGCTTGAATGGCTCGATTGAGCAGCGGGCGCAGTGGGTCTTCGTTCAGCTGGCGCCATTCTTCCTTCGGAATGCGAACAGCGAAGTCGTTGGGATCGGGAGTGGGGCGGCTGACCATGGCCAGCACTTCGCCGGTGCGGGGATCGAGAGCGACGACCGCGCCGGGGCGCGCTCCGAGTGATTGTTCCGCGACCTGCTGCAAATCGTAATCAATCGTGAGCTGGATCTGCTTGCCGGGGATGGCCTCCTGCTCCGTGAGCCGCATGTCCTTCATTTCTTTGCCGACGCTGTTGACGACCACGCGGCGCATGCCGTCAGTGCCCATCAAAATATCGTTGTACTGGCGCTCTAGGCCCGACTTGCCGACCACGTCGCCGGGCCGGAGTTTGCCGTTGCTGGCTTCAATCTGTTGCTCGCTGGCTTCACCGACGTACCCGGTGGCGTGCCCCAGGAAACCGCCGGGCAGATAACGACGCCGTGAAACGGACAACATTTCGAGCACCGGAATATCCGAGCGGTGGGACTCGATGAAATCGAGATCGGCGCTGGAGGCTTCCGGCTTGATGACGATGGGTTGAAATTTGGGGAGATTCCGCGTGTTTTGCAACTGGTCATGCAAGTCATCGACGGAGATGCCGAGGCCGTCGGAAATTGCGGGGAGATATTGTTCGACGAGTTTGGGATCGTCGCGCAGGAGAAGGACGCTGAAAGAAGGACGGTTGTCCACCATTACGCGGCCATCGCGATCTAGCATACGTCCGCGAGGGGCGATGATGGGAATGGAGCGGACGCGATTTTGCTCGGCCATCTGGCCGTACTTGTCGCTGTCGATGACCTGCAATTTCCAGAAGCCTAACAGCAACAGGCCAATCATGCCCACGATGATGTAGGAGACGACTGCGAGCCGCGTCTGCGGCAACCTGTTGTCACTATGAAAGGAGTACGACACGAATTCTTCTTCTTTAGGTTTGCGCTAGTAAGTACAAACCTGAAAATTCACTCCGCGCGCTTGCAATTCGCCCTTGATTCACGAATTTTTTGTGCGGAAACTGCGAGATTCTGCGCAGAACTTCCCCGGCGACCGTTTCAAAAATGGTTCGTCGAAGGCTTTTCCAACGTAACACTTAGGTATGTGCGCTGCAACCCGTCCTCAAGGACAGGTTTCCGGCTGGTCAACGCTGGGGGTTTTGTCTCGCAGCGAACACACCATCGGAATGCTGCGAGAGGGGTTGCAGTTGAGATCCTTCGCGGGCCTTTGGCGCGCTCAAGGATGACACCGCGGTGTGTTGGTGTCGGAACCTGTGACGGTCTTAGAAAAGTTGGTGTTAGAAAAGGGCGGTGGGGCGCCTGGTCCAGAGTTTGCCTTTTTCTTTGGAGATTTTTTCGAGGTCGGCGACGTGCGCGCCGGATTGCGTTAAAACGTGATGCAGGTCGTTGCCAATGCTGATGAAGGAAAAACCTTTGTCGAGAAATTCACCGACGCGCGATGTACCGAACAGGAAGAGTCCTAGGATCACGTCATTTTTGTGGGCGGCTTCGACCAGGCTCTGCGTGGCGGCATTTAATTCTGGAGAAGTATACATGAGCGGGAATTCATATTTTTCATAGAGGCCCATGGACATGCAGAGATCGTTTTGGCCCAGGAAGAGAATGTCCACGCCGGGGATGGCGGCGATTTCGGAAATGTTTTTGATGCAGTCGGCAGTCTCGACTTGTAGCGCGACGATGGCTTCGGTGTTCCAGGTCCCTGCGTAGCCGAGCAAGCCGGCTATGTTCATGCTGCGCTGCGGAAAATAAACCGAGCGCGTGCCGGCGGTGGGGTATTTCGCGCAGCTCACCGCTTGTTTGGCTTCGGCGGCGGTGTTGATGTAGGGAATTAAAACGCCATCGGCTCCGAGATCCAGAGCTTGTTGAATGCCGCCGCGGTCATGGTAGCCTTCGACACGGACCAGCGATTTTGCGCCACCACTCGAGATTCCGCCGAGCATCGCGGAAAGTTTTTCAAAGCCCATGGGGCCGTGCTGAGTATCGACAAGCAGCCAGTCGTAGCCGCTGTGCGCGAGTTGTTCCGCTACCGTGGCGCTGTGGGAATTCAGGAACAATCCCATTTTCGGTTGGCCTGCGCGCAATTGTTTCTTGAATTCGGCTCCAGTGAGTTTTTCTCCGGCCACGTTTGGCTCCTCGATGCTGATTTAAGGCTGCGATATTTCGTTTGAAGCCTCACTACACTACACGGGCTGACGGAATTTCTCCAATGCGAGGTGGCGATACGAGTGAGGCAGCGTGTAAATCGAAGAGGAAAGAGATTCCTCGCTTCGCTCGGAATGACGAGTAATCAAGGCACGCAGACGACAGACACGAAGCAGCAAGACACCTATCACTATTTCTAATGCTGGTTCCCACTAATCGCCGATTATAATTATGGATACTTTGTGCGTATCGCGCGCATTTTCATGGCGAACTTTACAAAAAATACTTTGAATGCTCCTGCGAAGCCGCTGCGGCTGGCGCTGATTGGAATGTCCGGCGCCGGAAAAACTTTTTGGGCGCGGCGGATCGCGAAAACGGGAGCCGTGGCGGTTTCTTGCGACGATCGCATCGAAGAAAGACTTGCGCCGCGACTGGCTGCGGGTGGCTATGCGGGAATCAACGGCGTGGCGGCGTGGATGGGATGGCCGGATTCGGCGACGTACGCGGAAAGGGAAGCGCAGTATTTGTCGGAGGAGATTTCCACGCTGGATGAAATTTTGACGGAGCTCGCAGGAAATCCGCAGCAGTCGCTGATTTTGGATACGACTGGCAGTGTGATTTATGCGGGGAATCATTTGTTGCACCGGCTGCGAAAGCTGATGACGGTGGTGTATCTGGCGGCTTCCGATGCCGAGCAGCAATTGTTGATTGAACGATATTTGAGCGATCCGAAGCCGGTGCTCTGGCGCGGCGCGTTCCAGGCGAAGGCGGGCGAAACTGCGCGTGAGGCTGTGGCGCGCTGTTATCCGCATTTGCTTGCCGCGCGGCGGCAGAGTTATGCGGCACTGGCGCACGCGATCTTGCAGGTGGCCGCGCTGCGCGAATTGCCGCAAACCGCTGCGGCATTTCTGGAATTGTTGCCGCAGCCCTTTCGTCCGCACGAAACTGGCGGCTGGCGATGAGATACCGCAGCACCGGCGGGAAAGCTGCACTCACTTCGTTGCGCGGCGCGGTGCTGCGCGGACTGGCCCCTGACGGCGGCTTGTACATGCCGACGGAATTGGCGCGGCGCTCGCCGGAAGAGTTGGAAGAATTTCGCGCGCTGCCTTTCACGGAAGTTTGTTTTCGTGTGGTGAAGCCGTTTGCGACGCCGGATGTGCCGGAGGACGTGCTGTGGCAAACGGTGAGCGAAGCCATCAATTTTCCAGTGAAGATGGTTTCGCTTTCTCCGGGGCTGCACATTCTGGAGCTGTTTCACGGACCGACGCTGGCGTTCAAGGATTTTGGCGCGCGCTTCATGGCGCGGTTGATGGGATATTTTGTGCGCGGCGAAAATCGTGAATTGACGGTGCTGGCGGCGACGTCGGGCGATACGGGCAGCGCGGTGGCCCATGGATTTTTGAGTGTGCCGGGAATTCGCGTGGTGATTCTTTATCCTTCGAAGCGCATCAGTGAAGCGCAGGAGAAGCAGTTCACAACGCTGGGCGAAAACATTACGGCACTGGAAGTGAGTGGAACGTTCGACGATTGCCAGCGTTTGGTGAAGCAGGCTTTTTGCGATGAAGCGCTGAACAAGCGCGCATTTTTGACTTCGGCGAATTCGATTAATATCGGCCGATTGCTGCCGCAGATGTTTTATCATGTGGCGGCTTACCGCCAGTTGCCAGTAGCTTCGACGCCGTTGGTGGTGGCGGTGCCGAGTGGAAACTTCGGGAATTTGACAGCGGGACTTTTTGCCAAGCGCATCGGTTTGCCGGTGGCAAACTTTATTGCCGCGACGAACGCCAATGATGTGGTACCGCAATATTTGCTGAGCGGGAAGTATGAGCCGCGTCCGGCGCAGGCTACCTGTTCGAACGCGATGGACGTAGGCAATCCGAATAATTTTCCGCGGCTGCTGGATTTGTGCCGCGGGCGATTGGAATATGTGCAGCGCGAAATCTGGGGACATGGCGCGAGCGATGAGGAAACTCTGGCGGAAATGAAAACGGTCTGGGAAAAATATCGTTATATTTCGGATCCGCACACGGCGGTAGGGATTCTTGGCTGGGAAGCTTATAAGAAGGAACATTCCGAGCCGGCGCAGGGATTGGTGCTGGCTACGGCGCATCCGGCTAAATTTGCCGATGTGGTGATGAACGCGATTGGGACTGCGCCTCCGCTGCCGGATCGGCTTGCGGCTTATTTGAAGCGGCCGAAGCTTTCGGTGCCGGTGTCGAGTGACTACGATGACTTCAAGCAGTTCCTACTGGCTCACTGAAGCTAATTAGCGAGAAGCTTCTTAAAGACGTCCCTCAAAGCCCGCGCAAACAAGCACCAGCCGACTATCGCAAGAGTGGTCCGTAGCCAAAATGAGTTGAATGTAGCAATAACGTGTCCTCCACCGCGACCTCCGCTTCGAAATTTCCCGGTCACTGCAGCCTGCATAAGAGTGAAGCAGGCAACACCGACAAAAATATCCGGCCAGAATTTATTCAGTGGAATGATTGATAACAATTTCTAAAAAGACAAGCAAGAAAATGCGAACGCAGTTACGATTTGCGGAGGCGGTCGAGGAAGTGATAGAGGAAGACGCCAAGGATGGAGTTGACGACGCAGGCGATGAGGAGACGCGTGGTGAACCAGGGTTGCGGCTGCGCGAGGAGCAATTTTTGTACGAGCACGACGATGCCTTGATGCAGGGCGAAAAACGCGGCGGTCAGCGCGAAACGTGCCAAGGGATGCTCGGTATCGAGGCGGGCGCCGATGGAGGAGGCTAGGTAACCAATCACGGTTTTGGCGATGCCGAAGAGGCCCAGGGGAGTTTTGCTCAAACTGTCCTGCAGCAAACCGATGAATGTGCCGAGCAGCAAGCCGGTGGAAGGATTTCTGCGGCTTAGGCCGAAATAAATCGTGATGAGCAATGGCAAATCCAGAATGCTGGCCTTATTAATGTATACCGGCAAGAACGCCTGCAGAACTAGGGCAAAAATCACGCACAGCAGAATCGTTCCGCCATGAAACTTGTGGACTTCAATGTGCGATTCGCTGATGCGCAGATCGAATGTGTCGTTCATGGATGTTTTTCCGCCGGCTTGGTGTTGGTTAGCCCGGAGATCGGCTGCGAGGAGGAAGGCGGCGTGACTGCGGCGTTTCCGGGGGGTGGCACGTCCTGTTTGATCGTCAGCGGATCGGTAGTCAGCAGAACGATTACCTCTTCCAGCCTCTCGATATTTGCGGAGGGCCGGATGCGAATTTGTTTGAAGGGTGAGCCTGGTTTTACCTGGCTGATGATTCCTACCGGCAAGTCTTTCGGAAAAATGCGGTCCATACCGCTGGTGACCACGCGTTCGCCGACTTTTACGTCATCGTCGTTGCCCACGTACTTCATGGAGAGTAGCGGTTCGCCCAGTCCACCGACAGGGCTTTGAATGCGAGAATTGGCAATCATTGCGCCGACGCCGCTGTCGCGATCGGTCAAAAGCAGGACCTGGCTAGTGTCGCCATAAGATTCGATCACTTTTCCGACCACACCTTCGGGCGTGATCACTCCCATATTCTTGCGAATGCCTTCATGCAGGCCCTGATCGAGATAAACCACCGCGCTGTTGGCATCGGCGCTGGAACCAATCACGCGCGCCAGGACCATGGGTACCTTGCCCTGCTTCTGCTTGAAATTCAGAAGACTGGCAAGGCGGTCGGCTTCCGCCGACTTACTTTGCAGCTGCATGATTTCCAGTTTGAGCTGGCCATTTTCGCGGATGAGTTCTTCGTTCTGGCGGGCGGTGTCGCTCAACGCGAAATAATGCCGCCAGGCGTCGCGGACTTTTCCGATGCCCCAGGCGCCGCTGCGTTCCACCGGCGAAACAGCGGAGACGGTCCAAACTCGGATCAGGCGGCCCTGCGAATCGCGTTTGATCTGTACCGCGAGCATCAAGACTTGCAGCAACACTACTCCCGCCAAAAGGAACAGCGAGCGATGTCGAGAGGGTAGGCCTGCCATTGGTGTACCGAAACGCGATATTGGCGACTCGAATCTTTCTTGAGCGGCTAGTGGCTGGGAGCTAGCGGCTCGATCTTGTGAAATTCAAAAAAAACGAAAACCGAGACTTGAAACTAACAACCGTTAATCGATGCAAACCTGACGCAAGAGTTTGAAATCGCTGAGCATCTTGCCGGTGCCGAGCACGACGGAGGCAAGAGGATCATCGGCAATCGAGACCGGCAAGCCGGTTTCTTCGCGGATACGCTTATCGAGATTTTTGAGCAGCGCGCCGCCGCCGGTTAGAACGATGCCGCGGTCGCTGATGTCCGCAGAAAGTTCCGGAGGAGTGCGTTCTAGTGCGACACGCACGGCGTTGACAATGGTCGCAACGCATTCAGCGAGCGATTCGCGAATTTCGCTGTCGTCAATGGTAACGGTGCGCGGAACGCCCTCGATCAAGTTGCGGCCTTTTACTTCCATGGTCAGCGGCTTTTCCAGCGGATACGCCGAGCCAATTTCCATCTTGATCTGTTCCGCAGTGCGTTCGCCGACCAGCAGGTTGTACTTGCGCTTCAAATATTGCATTACGGCTTCATCCATTTCGTTTCCGGCGACGCGCACGGAACGCGAGTAGACGATGCCGCTCATGGAGATGACGGCGATGTCGGTGGTGCCGCCGCCGATATCAACCACCATGTTGCCGCTGGGTTCTTCAATGGGCAGACCGGCGCCGATCGCCGCGGCCATGGCTTGTTCAACGAGATACACTTCGCTGGCGCGCGCTCGATAGGCGGAGTCTTGCACGGCGCGCTTTTCCACTGGAGTAATTTCGCTGGGCACGCCTATGACGATGCGCGGGTGCACCAGCACGCGGCGGTTGTGGGCCTTCTGAATAAAATACGTCAACATTTTTTCGGTGACTTTAAAGTCAGCAATCACGCCGTCTTTCATGGGCTTGATGGCCACCACGTTTCCGGGAGTGCGGCCGAGCATTTCTTTGGCTTCGCGGCCGACGGCCACCACTTCTCCAGTTACTTTATTAATCGCGACGATGGAGGGCTCGTTGACGACGATGCCTTTGCCATGCGAAAAAACCAGGGTGTTCGCGGTCCCTAGATCAATGGCCAGGTCGGACGAAAACAAGCTGAACACCGACCTCATGTTGTAACCGTTCTTGTTCATTCCCCCAGTCCTTTCGAAACAGAAACGCCAAAATTCTCGACACAAGCATGCCCCTGCGGAGGGCCGACAAAAATAACGAGTTGCGGTAATGCTATATTCTCGCCGAAGATCGAACTCAGCGCAAAAACCGGCGCGGTTCGGCGAAAAGTAATTCGCAACAATTATTTTGGCACGACGATGGTCACCTGCTGCTTTGCGGTGCCGCCGCGGCGATTTTGTCCCACGATTACGATCGAATGCTCACCCGGTTCCAACGGTTCAGTGAAGTAACGGAAGCCGCCGTCACCGCCGATGCTGGGCACCGGCTGGCCATTGATAATCAGCGCCGCGCCCGGTTCCGTCTTGCCAAAAACTTCCACCACGCGCCCGTGCAGCTGGGTGCCGCCGATTTCCAGCATCATCTCCTGGGTGCGACCCTGTGCGACGAGAGTGAATTTAAAGGTTTCGCTGACTTCGCTGGTCTTCTTGTTGACGTCGGTCGCGATGACGTTCCAGAAATAATCTCCCGCATCCAAGCCACTGATTTCAACGGACGGTCCCGGCAGCCTGACCTGCTTGATCATCTTGGTGAACATGGCGGTGGCGCTAATGCGCAAGGTGTAGGAGACGGCGTCCTTCACCGGCCTCCATTCGAAATGGATCGTTGCCGCTTTGGGAACTTCGACGATGATGGGCGCCAGATTTAAAGGCTGGGAGAGATCGGGAGGCGCAAGCACGTCGGACCTGGTGATCGGGCCGACCGAAGAAATATTGGCCTTCTGCCACTGGCCCAATTCGATTTTTTCGGTTCCGCGACGGACTTCCGCGCCGCCGCTGGCCACCGTAATTTCGGTTTCTTTGGATTGTGGGTCAGACTTCACGGATGCGCGGCTATTCGGCCGCATTTGCGCGACGGTATCCTGCATGGTCACAGCCGCATGGGAATTCGGAGAACTCCAGTTGGGCGTGGAAAGGTCGACAGCGCCGGTATTGATGCGCACAGCGGTGGTTGCCTGGTCCAGGGTGACGTTGTTTTCTTCGACGGTAACCAGGGTGTCCGCCTTAATCGTGTACGAGGTGGTGTCGCCAAACGTAATACGCGCCGCTCCATCCCCGGCAGTCTGAATTAGGTCGCCCTTGTCCAACGTGGTGCGAAAGTCCGCGTCCACCCACTGCACGGAGTTGACCTTTTTCACCTGCACTCGTCCATCCAGGTTTACGAACTTGATTTGCGTCACTGCCAACGGCACCACATCGCTATCCGAGCCGCTGACCGCGCTGGAAACTTTTTTCAGCACCGCCGCGTAAAATCCCGGAGTTACGAAATAAACGGAAGCGAAAATCAGCGCCACCAGAATTATGGAGTACATCACCAGGCTCTTATAAGACACCGCGTGCCAATACACCTCGACGCGCTTGACCCGCTCCGGGCTGGCCTGATGTTGCGGATTGTTTGGCAATTGACTATTCACAGTTGAAGGCACGCAGCTGCGCCATTTCTGAAATCTAGCACACGGTTTGCAGCTCCGAGGCTCGGCGCGGGACTTCGTAGTCAAATTGCAAATAGCGACCCGGTTACAACGCCCATTACAGGAATGCGCCGCTTCCTTTTGGTACCTGTCCGACCGGCCAGTGCGGCAATGCGCTAATCTGTTTCTTGTGAATGTTGAAACGCAGGTTGCCAGGAGAATGCTGTCGAAAACTGCAAAGCATTGACGAAGCGAAGAAAAAACCCTGCTTGCGAGACTTCACAAGCAGGGTTCTGTTGTGCGGCGAAGAGAATTGCTCGTCAAAAGCGAATATAAGGGCCAAAGGACGCACGGAAATTATGGTGCGTGCCACCATTAAAGTAGATTTCGTCCCCTACGTCGAGACGCAGACCGACGGGGCCGATGTGCCCTTCGAGTCCGCCACCCGGGTAGACTGAACCCATGACGTTTTTATCGCGGAGATTCTGCACGTTGCTGACAAACGTCCCGAGTGTAGCCGGAGCGGCATCGAACATGGCGTCCACAAATCCGCCTTTGATGGTCACAAAGGGATGGAAATTGGTGTGGCCCAGGGCCAATTTGGGTCCAAAAAGCCCGTGCAGTAACCGGTAGTTCGAGCGGTTCAGGGTGATGGTCCCGCCGTTTTCGAAATTTTCCGTGAACACCTGGTTAAAGTCGTAGCTCATTTCCGCTTCCAGCATTACGCGATGACCCAAGCCGATCCCGACCCGGCCGCCGACCCCGGCGAAATTGGTATCCGTTTGTGATAGACGAAAGTAGTCGGCATACGCTCCAACTGCAACATGATCCTGGGCAACTACCGCAGGCGTGGCCACAGTCCCGCACAATACTATGAACAGCACAATACGGCTCATTCGGGTCTCCTGAAACAAGTTTTATGCTGCACGGAAGAGAGCCGAGGGCAAGGGTAGGCTGAGGACGACTTCTCTGATTAGTTAGACGCCCGGTTTGAATGCCGCGTTGTGCTTGGGTTGTGCGTGGTTTCCTGTAAAAAAGCGGGAGAAGCGCTGGAGTTCCAGAAGTTGAATAAAAGTCATTCACAACGAAAATTTGCCATTGACGACGCGAAAGCAACGTATTAGCGTACTACCCGCTGGGTGAGAGGTTCTGGTACTACTCCTCTATTGTCCGAACCAAAGGCAATTGAGAACATGGTCGCACAGCGGGACAACTCCCTGCGGTCGCCGGTAGCAAGAACGCGGTAAGTTTCCGCAACTGCTTCTACGGCTGGCCCTCCGGTGGAAGCGTCCTCTTCCAAGCCAGCAGGAGTATCTGGCGCACGTTATGTCCCTATTGCACTTTCGCTGTAAAGAACGCCGCCGTACACAACGAGTCTCTTTGACCGTGCCATTGGGTTTGCATGGACATAATGAGGACGGGGAAAAATTCTGCATTCATGTGAAGTCCAACGCCGTCAGCCAGCATGGCGTGCAGCTTGAAACGGAACATCCCCTGGTCGTCGGTCAGGTGCTGATTATTGTGAACGAAAGCAGCGCGCGCAAAGTGGAAGCGCGGGTGGCCTCCATTCAGCGCAAGCGCGACGGCAAAACTTACGTCGGCTTGGAATTCCTTTCGACCGAAATTAATTTCTGGAGCATGACTTTTCCGATTCCCGGAGCGAAACCGCTTCGCCGATCCATTCCCAAAGTAACTCCCAATAAAGTAACTGCTTAATTTTTGTTTTTGCGGTACACGGATTTTCTGGTTTTCTTCTTAGGGCCAGACTTGCTGCTGCGTTTGCTTTTCTTGCGTGAGGCTTCACCCTTCAGCTCTTCCTGCGTTCGCTTCGGCAATTTCGCAAATACCAGCTCGTACGATGCGCGAAGCAGTTCGGATAATTCGCCGCGTGCGATCGCGTCGGGAGATTCCAGGGCCACCCATTTCGCGCGTGCCAGATAGGGCGCGGGAATAATTTTGGGCCGCTCGGTCAGTTCCGCGAACGATTCATCGGAACATTTGAAGCTGAGGCATACGGGCGCGGGTTCGAGGGGCGCCACGGCAAACATTTTTCCGCCCACTTTGACGACCAGATCGTAGCCCCATTGAATCTGCTCGGTCACGCCGGGTAGCGGAAGGCATATCTTGCGCAGCCAGTCGATGTCGATCATGCCTTCCTCTTTGAAGTTACTAGACTTGCGCGGCGCGATCTATTACCGGCAAATCGCCGCCGCAAGGCCTACCTCGTTTGAGGCTCTGCGTAGTGTTTGAAGAAAGAGTCGGGTTTCCACTGCGGGCGGTCTGTTGCATTTGCCGTGTCCAGCAGCAGACGTCTGACGATTTCTTCGTACAACGCCGCGGCGCGCAGGTCCACCGGTTGGTTCAGGTCATCACTGGGAGCGTGATAACGCTGCGTGAGCCAGTCCTTGAATATTTTTGCTTCGGGCGAATTGGGTGCGTAGAAAACGTCCATGATCACGGAGGGAATGCCGTGGCGGATAAAATTGTACTGGTCGCTGCGTACAAACAGATTGCGCAGAGGTTCGGGGTCGGGAACCGCTTGCACTGCAAAGGATTGCGCGATGGCGGAGGCGCGATCGCCCAAAGTCGAATCATTGATGCCCTGCACGCGCAGAACTTTCAGCGGCACGATGGGCAGAAACATATCGATGTTGATGTCCGCGACGATCGCTTTTGCGTCCACCGTTGGGTGCGCGGCAAAATATTTTGAGCCCAGCAGGCCTTTTTCCTCCGCGGTCACCAGTACAAATAAAATTGAGCGGCGCAATTTTTCCGGATGGTGTTTCAGCGATGCCGCAACATCCAGCACTGCGGCTGTTCCGCTGCTGTCGTCCATCGCTCCGTTGTAAATCTTGTCGCCGTTGACTGGTTCGCCGATCCCAATGTGGTCGATGTGCGCGGAAAGGACGACAAATTCCTTTTTCAGTAGGGGATCCGTTCCCGTTAATTTGGCCACGATATTCGCCGATTCCAGATCCACCTTCTGGATGATTTCGCGGGCCTTGAGCGTAACTTTCAGATCGAAATGGGGGAGCAGGCTGCGCTGTTTGCCGAGAGCGGCGATTTCCTCGAACGTGTGCCCAGAACCCGCGAACAGCCGTTCCGCCGACTCCGGATTGAAAACCATCGCCATTTTCAGCCCGCCAACCTCGTTAAATTCGGCGTCCGCCAAGTCCATCGAAGGGTGCGCCCGATTCAGCGACATGCGGGACCACGGAATATCCATGGAAGCAGGATTTGGAATGGCGATAATTCCAATCGCGCCGCGTTCGGCGTAACGTTTCCAGCGTTGGCCGATCCCGCCGTAGTGCGCCGCAAGCGAGCCCGGCACAGTGGAAGGCGATCCGGCGAGATACACGACGATTTTTCCTTTGAGGTCCAGACCCGCCAGCTCGTCGACGTTGTTTTCCGGGACTTGCAGACCGTTGCCCGCAAACACTAGCGGAGCATTCAATTCCTGGTCGCTACCCTCGATGCGGGTTGTGAAATAAGCATCCGTGCCGAGCGAAACAGGAGTCGGCTCGCCTTCCGATGTGAGAAAGGCGAACGAATTTTTCTCGTCGATGGTGCGCTGCACGAATTTTACGTTTTGATAGAAACCATTGCTGCCAGCCGGTTCCAGGCCGGCGTGCTTCAGTTGCTCGACCGCGTAAGCTTCTGCTTTGTGTAGTCCCAGGCTGCCGGTTTCACGGCCTTCCATGTTGTCGTCCGCGACCACTTTCACGTGGTCCCACCAGCTTTTGCCGTCAAACAAGAGTTTTTCTGGTGTCTGTGCCGTCGCGACGGACGCGAACAAAAGTGTCAGGAAAAGAATGCTAGCACCGCGGGAGCGAGGTGTCTTGTTCATGGAATGATTCTCCCTTTGCTCTTAATGTTTGCTACTATTGCGAGGCTTTCCTGCGGCCCTTGAACGAATTATTTCGCGCGGCTGAATTCCACAAATTCGCGTCCGGTATACAGACGGAATTTTCCGGCCTCGGGAGACGTAACCTGCAGCGGTATCGGGCGTTTCATCTCAGTGTCTTTCTGCGAAGCCCCCCGAAACAGTTCATTGGCCGCCAAATCCAGCACCACAAATTTTCCGCCTTCGATGAATCCCACGCCATACGCTCCGGGCTTTACAGTTTGCGTGCCGAGCTGCAGCGTGACTTCGGTGATCAGGTAGGCTTGATATTTTTCGCGTATGCCGGTCGAGTAGCCGGAATTGTCCACCAGTCCCGCGAGTACGTAGAGGTCGTCTGAGAAATGGATGCCGCCGGTATTGCGCATTTGTGCTGGGGCGGTCTGCCCACGAAAGAAAACCGATTCGGGAAAGAGCTTGGGCTTGATGTCTGATGCCTTCAGCACGGTATCTTTGTCTGGCTTCGGCAGCGCCGATTGGCCCCGCAATAGCGCGACACTTCCCGCGATCAGCATACTGAGAAAAATTGCCGTGCTCTTGAGCGCAAATTTGCGTCGATTCATTTTCATCTTTCCTCCAAAACTCCTCCACGTATTGGCGTAAAGAGTACATCAAGTTGCCTACGAAAGCAGTCTCTGCCGGGATGGCCTTTTTCACGGTTCCGATACTGCTGACATCCTGTGTTACCGTACACGGGTTTATTTCTCAGGGAGGCTCCCGCAATGTTGCAGCGACGCGCGTTCATGAAAGTTTTTTCTGCGGCTGGCCTGGGCGGCACACTGCTGCCCGGAGCGCTGTGGGCGCAAGCACAAGACAAGCCGGTCATCACCAAAGACATGATCGACGCGGCCGCCAGGATTGCCGGCGTTGTGATTTCCGACGAATACAAACAGATGATGCTTGAGAGTTTGAACGACCACGGCAAGGGGTTCGACGAGATCTTTCAGTTGCATATACCGAATTCCGTCGAGCCAGCACTGTTGTTCGTTCCGGATACTGCGGGAGTAAAGTTCACAACGCAAAAATTGCCGATGCGTATGTCCGCAGCGCCAGCAGCAGCGGTTAACAACATTCCGGACGATTTGGCGTTCGCATCAGTGCGCGAGCTCGGGGAGTTAGTGCGCACGCGAAGAATTTCGTCAACGTTACTCACGCAGATGTATCTCGAACGCTTGAAACGTCACGACGCAAGATTGAAATTTATTGTCACGTTGACCGAGGAACGCGCGCTCGCGCAGGCGAAAGAAGCCGATCGCGAAATCGCCGCGGGAAAATATCGCGGTCCGCTGCACGGATTGCCCTGGGGCGCAAAAGACTTGCTCGCCGTGAAAGGCTATCCGACGACGTGGGGCGCGGGTGGCTTCGAAAAACAAGTCATCGAAGAAGACGCAACCGTTGTGAAGCGGCTCGACGAAGCAGGCGCGGTGCTGGTGGCAAAACTTACGCTTGGTGCTTTAGCGAACGGCGACCACTGGTTTGGCGGGATCACTCGCAATCCATGGAATCCGAGGCAGGGCTCGAGCGGTTCGTCCGCGGGCCCGGCATCGGCCACGGCCGCGGGCTGCGTTGCGTTCAGCATCGGCTCGGAAACGCTGGGTTCGATTTCCTCTCCTTCCACACGCTGCGGCTGCACCGGTTTGCGACCGACTTTTGGATTTATTCCTCGCACGGGCGCCATGGCCCTTTCCTGGAGCATGGATAAACTCGGACCGATTTGCAGAAGTGTGGAAGACTGCGCGCTGGTTCTGGATGCGATTCAGGGCCCGGATGGCAAGGATCGCAGTGTTCATCCGCTCGCGGTATTTAATTGGGACGCCAATCTCGATTGGCGCAAACTGCGTGTCGGCTATTTGAAAAAAGATTTCGAGCCAGCGCAGGAATCGCAAGGAGTACAGAAGCCGGAAGCCGCGGAAAAGCCCGCTTCGCCTGAGGAGCAGGAGAAACGCGAGAAGGATCGCAAACGGCGGGAAGCTTCGCGGGTCCGCGCGCAGTACGACCGCAAATTCGACGAGGCTGCTTTGCAAAAATTGCGCACGATGGGCATCAACCTGACCCCCGTGGAAATGCCCAAGTTTCCCTATGATGCAATGGTCATGATGCTGGAGTCGGAAGCTGCCGCGGCGTTCGACGAACTTACGCGTACCGGTCGCGACAAATTGCTTACCGAACAGGGTTCCGATGACTGGCCCAATACTTTTCGTTCCGCCCGTTTCTTTCCTGCTGTCGAATATATTCAGGCCAGCCGAGCGCGCCGTATGGCCATGGATGCCGTGAGTAAAGTTTTTTCCTGCTTCGACGTGGTTGTTGCGCCGACTTTTAGCCAACAATTGGTCATTACGAATTTAACCGGGCACCCTGCATTGATTTTGCCGAACGGTTTTCGCGGACCAGACGCGCCGCTGCCAGCGTCCACGGCGGAGGGAGCGGACGAAAACGTGGGCGGCCCAGAAACTCCCGTGAGCTTCACTTTCCTTGGCAATTTGTATGGAGAAAATAAATTGCTGGCACTGGCGCGCGCTTATCAGGAAGCAACCGCCTTTCACAAATCGTACCCAAAACTTGCCGCCTGATGACAGCGTGGATCAGCTGCCTTTTTGAACTGGATAACCTTTTTCCGCCCAGTCGGTATTGAAACTTGTCGGCAGGATCAAGACACGCAGGCGCGCAAATCCCAGGTCTTTTAGTGCTGTGAATGCCGGACGCAAATTTGGACATTTCTCCAGTGGGCAGCAACCGCAATAAAGGACCACATCGGAATTCTTCGGCAGCGTGGCGGCATATTTTTTTAGATCGCTGATGCCTTGTTCTGCGGAACCCGGCCCATAATACACAGCGCCTGGAATGCGTCCGCCGTTATAGAGCGTCTTCACTCCTACATAAATAACCAGTACATGCGGATCTTTTTCTTGCTGGAGTTCGATGACCAACTGCGCGGGCTGTACCGTTTGCGCCGCAGTCCACGGATCGTCGGGCATCGCGACGGCAAGATTCCGCGTGAGCGCGCTGATCAGCAAAATGACACAAAAATGCGCGAGAAGGAGTTTCCTGGCGGGAAGAGCAATCACTTTCATTCAAGAAATCATAACGAGCGCGGCGCGTACCGGCAAGAGTTCGATCCTTCTCGCAGAACTATTTTTTGCTTTCGTTGCGCTGGCGCATCAGCTTGACGGCAGTCGCGCGCAATGTTTCGGGAATGTTTTTATTCATGCCAAGCTTTTTGAGGTCGGGCGGATTGAGCATGGGAAGGAGCCCCAACGAGCAATCCAGCGGCGCTTTGCCATTGTTCAGCAGGTTGCGAACGACGTTGTAATTCTTGCGGAAATTCCGGTTTTTCCCGATCAGGCGGAGAATTTCATCGGTCAAGTTGGTCATGGACGCGAAGGCTTCCACTTCCTGATCGGTAAGGCGCGGGGATTGCAGTACCGCGCGTTGCACCACTTTGTTGTTGTCGCGAATCAGCGTGCGGCGCGCTTCAGAACCGCCCTTCATGGCAAACTTTACGCGCTGTGAAACGGTCATCGTGGATATCTGTTGCAGCAACGTTTTGCGGCGTTCGTTGTCTGGCTCGGCATCCGCCAAGGCATCCGCGAGTGCTTCCATGTCCGGCATGGCGTCACTGAGCAATTCGTTTAACTGGTTTTTTTGGTCCAGCGTGATGGAAGTGGATTTCTCCAGCGCCTCCGCGAGCTCGCGCGAATCGCTGACGCGGTCCAATTCATCCATCAGTGATTGCACGCCCAGCGCGGAAAGGTGCTGGACCAGGGGAACGAGGTGTTCCGCCGGACAATTCTTGTTTTTGATCAGTGCGTCGGCGATGCCTGGCTTGGCGGCCAGGTTTTTCGCGGCAAATTCAAACAGCGGCTCGAGAGCCTGCTGACGGTGCAATGCCTCCACAAAATTTTCAATGGGCAGCGCCAGAATGGATTCCTGGGCGCGCGTGGAGATCAGTTCATCGGAATCGAGCGCCAGGACACTGAGAATTTCTGCGAGGTCCGGGGCCGGCAATTTAACTCCGCCGGTACACACTGCCAGCTTCTCTTCGCGGGTCGCGTTTCCACGACGCATTTCTTGCAGAACTTCAGTGCTCAGGAGGTCCACCGGCTGCCTGCCTTAAATCTTTCGACGTCAATGAAATTGTACTGGAGGAGCCGGGTATGCGGGCGGGCATAACTTTCTGGCCGTTCAACTCCAGCAACAGCGCGGAGGCGTCGTTGGCAGTAACTTCAACTCTATCATTCGCGGGAAAATACAGATTCTGCCCGGCGGCCAGTTCCGAGTCGTACACCGCCACGCCGTCAGCTGCGACTTTTACGCGTATTGCCGCAGTCGCCGCGACGGAGAGGTCCAGCGAAAGCGATTTTTCGTTAGCTCTGGCCGGCGTAGACGAGCTATTCGCGAAAAGATTTTGCGTCGCCACATTCGAAGGAATACTTACCACCGCGGAAGCCTTTTTTGCTGCGCGATGCGCAGCATACCACCGCCATGCGTAACGTCCTCCAAATGCCAAACCGGCAACCACTGCAACCAGCAGTACCACAGCGATGGCAGGAACCCATTTAGGAGGCGAAGGAATTCGTTCTTCAGGTTTTTGCATAGGAGGAATGGAGGCTTCTCCGCGCGCCTGATCATAATCCGAGAGTAAATTTTCTTCGCTTAGTCCAAGGTAGCGAGCAACGCTGCGCACGAAGCCGCGCCCAAAGACGCCGCCGGGAAGTTTTTCCCACTCCTCGTTTTCCAGGGCCTGCAGGAACTTCGCAGCGATGCGCGTGGCGGAGGCGATTTCCTTGATCGTGACTTCGCGCAACTCCCGTTCGCGCTTCAGGCGCTCCCCAAACGTACCCTTGGCCATTTCGTCGAACCGTTCCTCGATTTTGGCGCCCGATTTTGGCGAAATACCGCGGTTCCTCCGGGACGGAACAGCGCCGGCAGGAATGGGCTAAGGTATTGCCCTGACGCACTATAGGTGCGCCGCCAAGTCGCTGTCAAACGCTTGAAAAAGAAACGGATGGAGGGAATTGAGGCACAGGTACACGCGTCTCGGAACCCCGACGGCACACGCCGGATGGCGAGATAGCCACGCCTGTACCACGGATAGGTTGCGCACATTTTTGCCGCATGACTATACTGGCCTTGAATCGCAGAAAGAAGAAAGCTGCGAACGCCGTCGTGTATCCGTTCGATTGCGCGATTGCTGACGCATAGAGAAGGGACTGGACCACCGAGCGTGGAGGATCCCAAACAGTTTCCTGCCGTTGACCGGCGCAGAAATCCTGGGCTACCCGGGGAGAGACGCGAAGCGGGCGAAGTCGCGGTCTTCCAGGAGCTTGGGAAGGCGCTGACGTCATCGTTGCAACTGGACCAGGTGTTGCGGACGATCATGGAGAAGATCGACGAATTCCTGCGTCCGGACAACTGGTCACTGTTGCTGCTGGATGAGGCCAAGCAGGAATTGTATTTCGAACTAGCGGTGGGCACGGCTTCAACGGCGTTGAAAGATGTTCGCGTGAAGATGGGGCAAGGAATTGCCGGATGGGTCGCGGCGCACGGCGAGACAGTGGTTGTGCCGGACACTTCGAAGGACACGCGATTCTTCTCACAGGTGGATGAAAAGACCAAAACGGAAACGCAATCGATCGTAGCGGTGCCGGTAAAGTTTCGCGACACTTGTTTGGGCGTCATTGAGCTGATCAATTGCATCGGTCCGGACGGATTCGATGCGCGGGATTTGAAGCTGTTGGAGGCGCTTTCCGACTTTGCGGCCATCGCGCTGGAAAACGCACGGCACGTGAAGCGCATTCACGAACTCACAATTACCGACGATTGCACGACGCTGTACAACGCGCGGCACATGGGCTTTATTCTGGAAACGGAAATTTACCGTTCGCAGCGCTACAACTACGAATTTTCGCTGATTTTTATCGACCTCGATCATTTCAAGCAAGTGAACGATACCCAAGGGCACCTGGTGGGTTCGCGGCTGCTGTGGGAAATTGGAAATGCGTTGAAGGCGCATTGCCGGTTGATCGATTTCGCGTTTCGCTATGGCGGTGACGAATTTGTGCTGCTGCTTCCGCAAACTTCGAAAGAAAGCGCCATGCTTGTGGCGCGCAGGCTGCACAAGATGCTGCGCGAATCGACCTGGCTGCCCGGCGAAGGGTTGAACATCAAGCTAACAGCGAGTATGGGCGTCGCGTCGTATCCGGTGGACTCGCGCACTAAAGAAGGTTTGCTGCATCTGGCGGACGAAGCGATGTACCTGGCGAAGAATTCCAGCCGCGACAGCGTCGCCGTGGCCAATGTGGGAATTTTGGAGCCGCTGCCGGCTGCGAACGCGGAGTCGGCAGGGTAGTCAACTACCGGTTCCCAGCGATCACAAGCAACTTTCCTGTCTACGAATCCGCGAATCAAGAATTCGAACACGAGTCACTGCGGGGCAAAACGAGTCCAACGCCAAGTGGTTCGTGGACGCTGCAGCGTCGCCCGTGATGGACGTCTTGTGGCCTGCTATACAGGTGTGCGCAATTCTGATTAACTGAAAGCGATGTCACCGGGAAGGTGGCACTGTGCGATGAGAAAAAGCGAAGCAGCAACATACGCGCGATGGAGCGCGGCGGTGGCGCTGGCGTTCGTGGGCCTTACGGTCGGGGTGTATTTGAAGCGCGGTTGGGCGCGGCATATCGAGCGCAAGAATGCGCCGCCATCGGCTCCAGTGGATGTGGAGCGGCAATCGAGCCATCTGACATTTTCGAAGGGCGAAGGAGTACGAAAAATTTTTACGGTAGAGGCGTCCAAATCGACCGATTTCAAAGGCGCAAACGCGAGTGACCTTGAGGGCGTGAAAATTACCATCTTCGGGAAGGATGGAACGCGGCACGACACCATGGATACGCACACGTGCCGCTATACGAAGGACAGCGGAGACATGTCCTGCTCGGGAGAAGTGGAAATTATCCTGATGAGTGCCGACGAATGGAACGCGGCGGGCGGAAAACCAGGCTCGCCGGGCACGATGAAAATCGAAACGCGGGGCGTCTCGTTCAACCGGACCAGCGGAGAAGCAACTACGGATGAAAGCGTGCAGTTTTCGTTTGCCAACGGAAAGGGGCAGGCGATTGGAGCGGTATACAACTCGGAAGAGGGAGCACTACGATTGCAGCGGGATGTGCAGCTGAAATTGGATCAGCCGGCGGCGGTCAGCGCAAAAAAAACAGTAAATGCAAATAGCGCGGCACAATCTAAGCAAGATCCGGTAGAGGTTACCGGAACGCGCATGGATTTTTCTCGGAATAACGGAACTATATATTTGTCCGGGCCGGCGCAGGCCAAGACACACACGGAGCGACTGCTGGCCGCGGCTTTTTTGTTGGAACTGGACGGAAATTTTCACGCCAAGCGATTGATCGCGCAGTCGCGCGGCCAAGATCAGTTGGCGGAATTCAGCGCCGCCAAGGGCGCCGGGAAGCAAGAATTATCCGCGCAAGAGATAAGTGCGACATTTGCTCCGCAAGGCTGGGTAACCCGCGCCGAAGCCACGGGACGAGTAAGCGGAGAATCTGGGAACGGCGCGGCGCACCAGACTTTGCAAGCGCAGAGCGCCTTGATGGAAATGGTGCCGGAGCAAAACGCTCCGAAGTTAATGGTTGCGAAGGGTGGCGTGGATGCGCGCACCAGCACTGGCGCAAAAGGATCGGCCAGCGGAGAAGCCGCAGATACACGGAAGCTGACCACCGAGGAGTTGCGGCTGACGTTCCTGGAAAAGCGCCTGGAGAAGAGCGGCACGAAAGGAACTAAGCTGGCGAGTGCGGATACGGCCGGCACCGGAAGGATTGAATGGAATGAAGCGGCGACCGCAAGCACCAGACCGTCACAGACGGTGCTGGAAGCAAACCGTTTGGGAATGATTTTTGATGCCGACGGAAAAGCTTCACGGCTGGACGCCAAGGGAAATGTGCACACCGAGCGCAGCACTGCGCAAACGGACAAGCAAACGGCGACGGCAAAGAACGGATTCGTGCAATTGCAGGAACAGGGCGGCTGGTCGCGCATGGAGCTAAGTGAAGACGTGAAGTTGAATGAAGGGACGCGAGCTGCGCGGGCAGATCATGCGGTCTTCGAACGTTCGGAGCAGACGGCCACATTAACGGGCCACGCTACCGCAAGAGATGCAACGAATTCGACGTCAGCGCAGAAGCTGACCTTTTGCCAGGCCACGGGCGACGTGCAGGGCGAGGGCGGCGTGCGTTCTTCGGATTTGTCGGCGCGCGGCGGTGCAATTCATCTTGCACCGGTGGCCGCAAACGTGAGCGCGGATCATCTAAGCGGAAATTCGAAAAGCGGGCGGGCACTGTACACGGGGCATGCGCGGCTGTGGCAAGGCGATTCCGTGTTGGAGGCGGAATCCATCGAATTGTTAAAGAACCAGCGGATGATGAATGCCGTGGGCAATGTGCGGGCGGTGTTTCCGCAGGCGCCGGGAACTCTGGCGGCTTCTAAAACAAACTCGGCGGCGCCAAAGCCGCCGGTACTCTGGCATGCGCAGTCGGCGAAGCTGACTTACTGGGACCAGGAGAATCGTGCGCGACTTGATCAAAACGTAGTCGTGCAATCTCCCGATGAAAAAATCAGTAGCGCCGCGATGGACTTGTACTTCACACGAGCGACAGCAGGAGCAAACGGCGGCGCAACAGCAAGTACCGGTTCGAATGGCAGCGTAAGTCTGGCCGGGGCCCAGCAGATCAGCCATGCCGTGGCGGCGGGCGGAGTAACCGTGCAGCAAGGCGAGCGACGGGCAACCGCTGATCGTGGGGAATACACAGCGGCCGACGGAAAATTCGTGATGAGCGGCGGAACGCCAACAATTTTTGACGCAGCTTCGGGAACGACCACCGGTCGTCAATTGACCTTCTTTTTGGCGGATGCTACGATCATCGTTGATTCAGAAAACGGATCGCGCACGCTGACGAAGCACCGAGTCGAGAAATAACGTGGCCAGTGGCAAGGTCACCCGTGACGAGGCATGCTGAAGCTCCAGGCAGTGGAACTCAACAAATCGTACCGTGGCCGCAAGGTCGTAGACGACGTTGAGCTGGAGATCGGCCAGGGCGAGGTCGTCGGGTTGCTGGGGCCCAACGGCGCCGGTAAGACCACTACTTTCTATATTTTAGTGGGGCTGGCCCGGCCGGATTCCGGTCGCGTTTTGCTGAATGGCGAAGAAATTACGGATCTTCCGATGTATTTGCGCGCCCGCAGCGGGATCAGCTATCTTCCTCAGGAACCTTCGGTCTTTCGCCAGCTTACCTGCGAACAAAATCTTCTGGCGGTATTGGAAACGCTTCCTCTCAGTCCAGAGCAACAACGTGACCGTTTGGAGGAACTGCTGGTGCAGATGGGGCTGGAGACGGTCCGCACCAGCAAGGCGTACATGCTGTCGGGTGGCGAACGGCGAAGGTTGGAGATTGCGCGGTCACTGACACTGGAGCCGTCCTTTATATTGTTAGACGAACCCTTTTCGGGCATTGACCCGCTGACCGTAAAAGACTTGCAGGAAATCATTCGGGGACTGGCCCAGTCCGGTATCGGCGTGCTGATCACGGACCATAATGTGCGAGAGACCTTGACGGTTACCGACCGAGCGTACATCCTGAAAAGTGGCAAGATTTTCCGCAAGGGACGGCCAGAGGATTTGAGCAACGATCCCGAGGTTCGCCGGGTGTATTTGGGCGATCATTTCCGCCTGAACTGACACGCAGTTACAGAAAATTGCCGTTGAAAGAAGTTGAAGTTGAAAGAACTTGAAAGGATAGTTTTTCGCGAATATGGCTTGGCAGGGGCTCAAACTCAACTTACGGGTGGCGCAGAAGCAGATCCTTACACCTGGCCTGGTGCAAATGGTCAGTGTGCTGGCGCTCAACCGGCTGGAGTTGAAGGAGATGATCAACACGGAGATGGTGGCCAATCCCGTGCTCGAAGAGCTAAGCGAAGAAGCCACCACTACCGACAATTACAGCGATGAGACCTTTCTGAAAGCTGAAACAGAAAAGCTCCCGGAGAAAAAGGAAGCGAATCCTTTCGATGAGTTCGATGTGGGCAGTTTTTTTAACCAGTATCTGGACACCGGCGGAGATGGCGGGCAATCGCAGGAACGAGAAATTTCAGAGCGGCCCTCATTCGAAAAGTTTTTATCGTCTGCAGCGGGACTTTCTGAACATTTAAACTGGCAGTTGAGCGTGACCATCTGCTCCGACGCGGTGCGCGAAATTGCCGACAACATCATTGGCAACCTGGATGAAAACGGATATCTGACCGCTTCGAATGAAGAATTGTTGCAGGATGGGAAGTACACGCAAGACGATTTGGATGATGCCCTGGCGGTGGTGCAGGATTTCGATCCCATCGGCGTAGGCGCGCGCGATTTGCGGGAATGTCTGCTGCTGCAACTGCACGCTTTTGACCCAACAAACACTCTGGCGTATCAAGTCGTGTCCGAGCACTTGAAGCAGGTTCAGTCGAATCAGCTGAAAGAAATCGCCCGAGCGCTGAATCGTCCGCTGGAAGTGGTGAAGCGGACGCTGGAAATCATTAAGAAACTCGATCCTCGCCCAGGGCTTCGCTACAACAAGACCGAACCGCGGCTGGTCGAGCCCGATGTTTATTTTCGCAAGGTGGATGGCCTGTGGGAAGTTTTCCTGAATGAAGACGACATGCCGCAATTGCGATTGAGTCCCACTTATCGCAGATTGTTGGCGCGCGACGCAGCCGACCGTGAAGTACGTAATTACGTGAAAGAGCGCTTCACTGCTGCGATTCAGCTACTGAAGAATATCGAACAGAGAAAACACACTATTTTGCGGGTCTGCCAGTCCATCATCGCGCGGCAGGGAGAATTTCTGGATCACGGCCCGGACGCGCTGAAACCGATGATGATCAAGGAAGTTGCGGAAGAAGTAGGCGTGCATCCTTCGACGGTAAGCCGCGCGGTGGCCAGCAAGTACGCGCACACTTCGCAGGGCGTATTGGAATTACGGTCGTTCTTCAGTGAATCGGTGAATGGGCCGGAAGGCAGCGGCATGTCCCTGCTGACGCTGAAGCGGCTGGTCAAGAAAATGATCGAAGAGGAAGATTCAACAAAACCGCTGACCGACGAGCACATCGCGCAGAAACTGGAAGACGCGGGTATTCACGTAACCCGTCGCACCGTGGCGAAATACCGCGAAGATATGCGCATCCCCAGTACCCACCAACGGCGAGTAAAAAGCTGAGCCCTGCCTTGAAAGTGAAACCCCGAGCAAAAAGGGAAGCGAATCAGCTCGTAATCCTTACCGGACTTTCCGGTTCCGGCAAAAGCACGGTATTAAAAGCATTTGAAGACATGGGGTTCTACTGCGTGGATTTGCGGAGCTGAATGAAGCGGGTGAAGGGAACTTTAGTCGTGCGGCCCTGCTGGTGGACGCTCGTGAGGGCGCGCAACTGCAGAAGTTGCCGGGACTGCTGATGCACCTGCGCAAGGACCATCCGATTTCGCTGGTGTTTATTGAAGCCAACGATGATGCGTTGCTGCGGCGGTACAGCGAAACGCGCCGTCCCCATCCGCTGGGAAAAGATTATTCCGTACGCGAGAGCTTGCACCACGAACGCGAGCTGATGGCGCCGATCCGCAAACTCGCGGACCTGGGTCATCGACTCGACGCAATTTAACGTGCACGAACTGCGCAACTTCATCACCCGGCGATTCAAGAGTCCGGACCGGCATACCATGCTGATCTCGGTAGTCAGCTTCGGCTATAAATACGGAGTGCCGGTGGACGCCGACCTGATCTTCGACGTGAGATTTCTGCCCAACCCACACTTTGTGCCGGCCTTGCGAAAATTTACCGGGCGCGACGCCAAGGTACGGCGATTTATTCGATCTTTTCCGCAAACCGGAGAGTTTTTGAAGCGTATGGAAAGCCTGCTGGCATACCTCATGCCGCACTACATCGAAGAGGGGAAAAGTTATCTGACGATTGCTTTTGGATGCACCGGCGGAAAACACCGCTCGGTGATGCTGGCCGAAGAGATCAAAAAAGCGCTGGAAAAGCGCAGGTACGCAAGCAAAGTATTTCATCGCGATATCGAGAAGTAGAATCGCCAGCGCAGGCAGCCGGGCTAACTTGACACGTCCCTCTACGGGCGAATAGCGTACAAATGGATTTTCGCAGCGTGTAATTCAGTCCGAAGTATTCCAGCGGGAGCAAACGGCTTGGCTTCACTGATTTCACCTCAACTAAAGCGGCTGCTGGCGTTCGTCCGGCCGTACAAAATCAGCCTGATCATCGGAATCATTTTCTTGGGAATTGTGGCGGTCGCGGAAGGCGCTGTGACGCTGATGATCGTCCCGATTTTCGATCGGGTACTGGCGCCAACCAGCAGCGATTCGAACGTGGTGCTCTTCAAGAATCCTTTTAGCGGCCGGTCCGTGTACGTAAATCATTTTTTCCCGCACAGTATTCACAACGTCTGGACCGTGGTTGCGATTACCTTGTTGGTGCTATTCGCAGTGAAGTCTTTGAGCGAATTCGCCGGCGTCAGCTTGATCCAGTATGTCGGACACCGCGCGATTACCGATTTGCGCAACAAGATTTACGCCAAGATTATCCGCCAGCCGATCGGATTCTTTCAGCATCAACCAGCGGGAAAGCTATTCTCCACTGTGATCAATGACGTGGAACGGGCCAGGCTCGCGATTTCAGAATATCTCGCCGACCTGTTTCGTCAGGCGTTTATGTTTCCCTGCTTTGTATTGATTTTGCTCTATATCGACTGGAAGATGGCGCTGGTCTGCGGAATTTTTCTGCCGCTGATCGTGTGGCCAATCGGAAATCTGGGCCGCCGAATTCGTCGTTCGGTTGAGAGCAGCCAGACCAGGCTCGGCGAGCTGACGCAAATTCTGCAGGAAACCATCAGCGGCAACCGGATCGTAAAAGCCTTCGGAATGGAAGATTTCGAAATCGGAAAATTCCAAAACGCTTCGCGGCGCCTCTTGCGTGAGACTATGCGCTGGGTGCGCGCTCAAGTGTTGACCTCGCCCTTGATGGACATGCTTCAGCCGATTATTATTTCGCTCTTGCTTCTGTATGCCCGCGATCGAATCCGGCTAAATGTGATGACTCAGGGCTTGTTCGTTGCTTTCGTCTATTCGCTTTTCAAGTCCTACGAGCCAGTAAAGAGAATGGGCTCCGTGTATCAGCAATTCCAGCAAGCACAAGGAGCCACAACGCAAGTCTTCGCGTATCTTGATCTGGCCGAGGAAGAGCGCGATGCAGTTGGAGCAACTACCTTGCCGGCGTTCTCGCGCGAAATTGAATTCGACGATGTGAGTTTTTCTTATGATTCGTCCCCACTGCTCCGTGGAATTAATTTTCGTGCCCGCAAGGGCGAAGTGGTTGCCTTTGTCGGTTCCAGCGGAGCCGGCAAGACCACGCTGGTCAACCTGATTCCACGCTTCTATGAACCGACCGCGGGAATCATTCGAATCGACGGGACCGATATCTGCGGCGTGACGCTGCGCTCCTTACGCGAGCAGATCGCCATGGTCACGCAGGAAAATATTCTGTTCCACGATACCGTGTGGAACAACATTTCCTACGGCCTCGGAAGCGTTCAGCGGGACCGCGTGATCGCCGCGGCGCGAGCGGCGCTGGCCCACGATTTCATTCAGGAACTCCCTCTGGGGTACGATACTGTCATCGGCGAGCGAGGCACACGGCTCAGCGGAGGACAACGTCAGCGTATTGCCATCGCGCGAGCCATCCTCAAAGATTCCCCCATCCTTATATTGGATGAGGCTACTTCGGAACTCGACGCCGAATCTGAAATGTTCGTACAAAAAGCGCTGGCCAATTTGATGGTTGGAAGAACGACATTCGTGATCGCGCACCGCCTGGCGACAATTCGCCGCGCCGACAAAATTCTGGTGCTGGAAGACGGCCAGATCCGCGAAATGGGCACGCACGCGGAACTGATGGCCACGGCTGGAACCTACGCCCGCCTGCATGATTTGCAATTCGCCGATGACGAAATTGCCGCCCCGGTACAAACGAGTTTACCCCCACTGCCCTCATCTTCCAGAAGGAACCCGATATGAGCGAAAAGAGTGCAGTGCAAACTAAAAAAACCGAATGTCTCTCCATGACCGGCTATGCGCAATCCAAGGGCAGCGCGCTGGGCTGGGATCTTCGCGTCAGCGTGAAGAGTGTCAATCACCGCTTCCTGGATCTAAAGCTGCGCCTGCCGGAAGGCTTTGATCTGTACGAATTGCGGTTACGCCAGTTGGTGCGCGACCGAATCCACCGCGGGCACATCGAGGTTCACGTCAGTGTCGAACCCGGCGTTGCGACTCCGATTCAGGTGAACAAGGATCTGGTAACGAATTATTTGCGGGCGGCGGACGAACTGCGTTTTCAAACCTCGGTATCTGCTGCGTTGGATGTCGTCGCACTGCTCCGCCTCCCCGGCGTGATTGGCGGACTCGCGCCGGCTGTGCCGGAGTCCGAAGAGGAACAGGAAAAGCTCGGCCGCGAATTGGAACGGTGCCTGCTCGACGCATTGGGAAAGTTGGATGAGATGCGCCGCGCGGAAGGTCGCCACCTGGCGCAGGATCTTCGCGCAAGGCTGACGCGGATCAGCGAACAGACCGAGCAAGTGCGAGGGCTGGTCGTCCAGCTTCGGCCCGCCTTCGCCCGCCGCCTCGACGCGCGCCTGAAAGATTTGCTGAGCGCCACCGCGATTGATCCGGCGCGCATCGCGCAGGAAGCAGCCATGCTTGCCGAACGCAGCGACATCAGCGAAGAACTGGATCGCTTGCGGAGTCATCTACAACAATTCGGGAAATTATTGGATGGCGCGGGCGAGCTTGGGAAAAAATTGGACTTTCTGCTGCAAGAAATGCACCGCGAAGCCAACACCATGCTTTCCAAGACACCGGGCGTCGAGAGTGAAGCGCTGAAAATAACCGGCATCGGCCTGGAAGTGAAAGCCGAGATTGAAAAATTGCGGGAACAGGTACAGAACATCGAATGAGTGAGGACAAAGTTCTCGCACCGCTGGTGCTGATTGTTTCTGGTCCTTCTGGATCAGGAAAATCCACGCTGGTACAGCGATTGTTGCAGATGCCGGGAACCATGGCCTCCAGATCATGTACCACTCGGATGCGCAGGGCGACTGAGGCCACTGGGAAGTGTTATGATTTCGTCACCACTGAAGAGTTTGAAGCAATGGTGTCGCGCGGCGAATTTTTGGAGTACGCGCGAGTCTTCGGCAGACATTCCTACGGCACGCCGAAGAAATGGCTCGAAGAGTCTCGCGCCAGGGGTTTGGACCTGGTCCTGGAAATTGACGTACAGGGAGCGGCGCAGGTAAAAGAGAAGCTGCCGGAATCGGTGGCTATCTTCATACTGCCGCCTTCGCGCGCGGAACTGGAGCGCAGGCTGCGCGGCCGCGGACAAGATTCAGACGAAGAAATTGTGCGGCGGCTGGCCAGGGCCCGCGCCGAAATTGCCGCCTTCGGGAAGTATTACGATTTTTGCGTCATGAACCGGGACGTGGAACAAGCGGGACGCGAAGTCGAAGCGATCTTAACTGCGGTACGTTGCAGCAGACCCAGGCAGCGCGGGCGGGTGGAAGAACTTCTGGCATCATTTGGAGGGAAAGACTGAAATGACCGTGCAGACGAAAGCTCCGGAGAGCCAGTTCGCATATGTGGTGCTAGCGGCCCGGCGTGCACGCCAGATTATGGCGGGGGCGCCGCCGATGTTGGAAAATCCGCGAACACAGAAACCTACGCGCGTGGCCTGCGAAGAAGTGAATAGCGGCTTGATCGAATATGAATTCAGTCCCGGAAAATCCGTGGATGAGGACAAGGACGGGGTCAAGCGCCGCAAGTAAGGCGCGGCGGGATTTTTATGCGCATCACTCTTGGCGTCACCGGCGGAGTGGCAGCTTACAAAGCAGCTGAGCTGGTGCGCCGCTTGCAACAAGAAGGCTTCTCAGTCGAAGTAGTTATGACCCGCGCGGCGTGCGAGTTCATCACCCCTCTTACCTTTGCCGCCCTCACCGGGAAAAAAGTGATCACTGGGCTGTTCGCTCAATCCGGGGGCGAAGCCAATCTCGAAAGCGCCATTGAACACATCGCTGTCGCGCAGCGCACCGATCTGCTTTTGGTCGCGCCTGCGACTGCCGACATCATTGCCAAGTTCAGCCGCGGCATCAGTGACGATTTTCTCAGCACGCTTTATCTCGCCACTACCGCGCCCGTGGTTGTCGCGCCCGCGATGAACGTCAACATGTGGAACCATCCCGCGACACAGGAAAATCTTGAACGCCTGCGCGGTCGCGGCGTTCACGTTGTCAATCCCAACGAAGGCTATCTGGCTTGCGGCATGACCGGAGCGGGACGCCTGGCCGGACAAGACGCGATCGTTTCCACCGTCCGCGAAGTTTTGCAGTTGCTGCGCGATCTCGAGGGCCAGACAGTATTGTTGACGGCCGGACCGACCCAGGAAGATCTAGATCCCGTAAGATTTTTGACCAACCGCTCTTCCGGACGAATGGGCTACGCCGTCGCCGAAGCCGCTGCACAGCGTGGAGCGAAAGTAATTTTAGTCACTGGCCCGACCGCACTCGATACCCCCGCTGGGGTCACCCGCGTGAACGTGCGCTCAGCTTCCGAAATGTTGCACTCCGTGGAAGAAAATTTCTCTGCAGCGACCATCGCGATCTTCGCGGCAGCCGTCGCGGACTATCGTCCCGCGGATGCCGCTTCGCAAAAAATAAAGAAAACCGCTGGCGACATCACGCTGCGCTTGGAACCGAATCCCGATATTCTTGCCATCATCGCGCGCAAAAGAGGCCATCGCTTGATCGTCGGTTTTGCCGCGGAAACCGATAAAGTTGCGGAGAACGCCTGCAAAAAACTCACAGACAAAAATGCCGACTTGATTGTCGCTAATGATGTGACCGCCGAAGGCGCAGGCTTTGACGTCGACACCAACATCGTCACTCTGTTCGCGCGCGACGGCCGCAACCTGGCGCTTCCGAAATTGACCAAGCGCGAAGTCGCGCACCGCATTCTCGATGAAGTGGTGCGCCTGACCGCCAGCGTCAAACACCAATCCGCCGACTAGCGTGCCCATGCCCGACAGCACAGACACTACTCTCCAGGAAAAAATCAGCGAGCGCTTGAGATTCTACGAAGATCTTGGCTTAAGCCCGTTCTACCGCGATCGCCGATCTCCCAAGAAACAACTTTCCACATTTTCTGTCGAGTCGTCATCTGCAGCCACCGAGGAACCTATCTTGCCAAAAGCCGCTCCGAAGGCTACCGCTGTACCGAACATCGATTCGAAACCTGTGTTGCCTGTCGCGACTGGTCCATCGCTGTTTGAAGGCGCTGGCAAAATTCCCGGCGAAACGCTGCTGAAAGTCCGCGAAGATCTGGGCGAGTGCGCGCGCTGCAAGCTGCACAAAACCCGCAACAAAATTGTCTTCGGCGACGGCAGCGCTAAAGCGCAACTCGTTTTTGTGGGCGAAGGCCCGGGTGCGGACGAAGATGAGCAGGGATTGCCGTTCGTGGGCCGCGCCGGAAAGCTTTTGACGCAAATGATTGAAGCTATGGGCCTGCAGCGAAGCGACGTGTATATCTGTAATGTGGTGAAATGCCGCCCGCCAGGAAATCGCCAGCCGGAGCCAGACGAAGTCGAAAAATGCTCGCCATTTTTGTTCCGGCAACTGGACGTGCTGCAGCCGAAAGTGATTGTTTGCCTCGGCGCAACCGCTGCGCAGACGTTGCTGCAAACCAACCGCGGCATTTCTCATTTCCGCGGACAATGGATGGACTTCCGCGGTTACAGACTGTTGGCCACTTATCATCCCGCATATTTGCTACGCAATCCCGCCGCCAAGGGCGACGTTTGGAAAGACCTGCAAAAAGTGATGGCGGAACTTGGCCTCGAAATAAAAAAGAACAAGGCCAAGTAAGTGCCCAGCGGCTTTCTGCTTGGTATCGCCACGGCGGTTTCGTGGGGCAGCGCCGACTTCCTGGCGCGATTCGCAACCCGTAGCGTCGGAAGCGTGCGCGCTTTGTTCGGCATGCAGTTCTGGGGCGCCATCTTTGCCACCATTCTTTTATTCTTCGCGCGCGACTGGGGGCACTTATTTGATGGCTCCGGATGGCAGCCGTGGGCCTGGGGAATTCTGGCCGGGTCCATAAACACCTTCGCGATGCTCGCTCTCTATCGCGCCTTTGAAATTGGCAAGCTTTCGCTGGTCGGCCCAGTCTCTGCCAGCTATCCTGCGTTGGCGGTAATCCTGTCGCTGCTTTCCGGTGAGCGCCTGTCAGCGTATCGCGCGCTCGGAATTGTTGCGGCGGTGCTCGGCGTAATTTTTGTTGCTGCTGGAGAAAAATCCAGCGCCCCCCTCGCTCTTTGCAATGAATCCGGCGACGCAAATAGCAACGCGCAAAAATCCAGCGGAGTTCCAGGGCTCGGCTGGGCCATTGCGGCAGCTTTCAGCTTTGCTATTTTATTTTGGCTCCTCGGCCTTCGCATGATCCCGCGCGCTGGTGCCCTCGCAACCGTGTGGCTGATTCGCGTGAGCGGTGCGCTCATCACCTTCACGATACTGCTCGCAAAAAAAATCCCTCTGCCAGCAAAGAACAAGCGTACTCGGGCGCAACTCTACACCATGGGCTATCTGGACACCGCCGCCTTCGCTCTCAGCAATCTGGGAATGCGTATCGAACAGGTTGCGGTCATCAGCGTACTCGGCTCGCTCTACGGCGCGGTAACCGTAGCCCTAGCAGCTATTTTCTTAAAGGAACGCATCGCGCCCTTGCAATGGAGCGGCATCGCCGCAATCTTCCTCGGCGTCGCCCTGATGAATGCGTAGATGTGTAGCGGCAAAACAACGCCTGACGACCACCTGCTACACTACTCGTCGCAATGAACGACAAACTTTGCAACGTAGCGCTCGCCGTTCCGCTACGCACCACGTTCACATACAGAGTTCCGGAAAGGCTCGCGGCGGAAATCCAGCCCGGCTCGCGTGTTGTCGTTCCGTTTCGCAAAAAATCCCTGGTCGGTGTCGTCACCGAATGGGCCGCACAAGGCCCGCCAGACGCCAAACTGCGCGAAGTGCAGAAATGTCTGGATGTAATTCCCGCACTCACAAAAAATCTCCTCGATCTCGGCCAATGGATTTCTTCTTATTACGTCGCTCCAATCGGAGAAGTCTATCGCGCCATGCTTCCGCCACTGATGGAATTGCGCGCACAACAGATTGTTCGAATCACCGAACTAGGCCGATCCGCAAGCGCCAGCCTCTTAGGTGAGATAGAAGCCAAGCCGGCCCTCCTGCAAAAACTGGAGTCCGCAAACGACGGTGTGCCGTTGCAGACCGCTCTCCGCTCTGGCGTCGCGCTGGGCGATCTGCTCAAACTACAGCGTCGCGGCTTAGTGGAAATCCTCCAGCAAATCCAAACTCGCAAGCGGCGCGCCCAGCGAATCATTGCCTGGCGCAGCGCCGGAACCGACGCTCCAGTCTCAAGCGAAAAAGAAGCCCGGCTAAGAGATATGCTCCTGCTGCAACGCGGCGCTTTGCCCCTGACGCAGTTGCTCAAGCTTGGAAGTGTCTCGCGTGCTGTCGTGGAAAGATTACTGCGCGAGGGGAAACTGGAGGCGTGGGAAGAAACACTCGATCCCGCCGAAGACCCCTTCGACGTCGGCTACACTCCACCCGCGCACACGCTGAATCCAGAACAAGAACACGCCTTCAGCGCCATTCGCGCGCGGTTTGAACTCGGCGAATTCGGAGTGCAGCTCTTGCATGGCGTCACCGGCAGCGGGAAAACAGAAATTTACATGCGGGCCGTACAAGATACTCTCGCGCGCGGCAAGACTGCCATCGTACTGGTGCCCGAAATCGCCCTCACATTATGGATGGGGCGGCAGTGTCGCGCGTGGTTCGGCGCGCGCTTCGAAGGCGTTGCGGTATTGCATTCCGCTCTAAGCGACATCGAGCGTGCGCGCGAATGGTGGCGCGTTCGAAATGGAGAAGCGCGCGTCATCGTCGGAACTCGTTCTGCGATTTTTGCGCCTGCAGAAAAACTTGGCCTCGTCATTGTCGATGAAGAGCAGGAATCGAGTTACAAGCAGGAAGAAACTCCGCGCTACCACGGCCGCGACGTAGCCATTGTTCGCGCCAAGCTGGAAAACGCGCTGGCGCTACTTGGTTCCGCTACACCATCGCTCGAAACCTTTCATCACGCGCGCAGCGGGAAATATGAACTGCTTTCTTTGGCACAGCGTGTGGCGGAGCGTTCGCTGCCCACAGTCGAAATCTTAGATTTGCGGGAAGAATTTAGACAGACCCACCAAACCAGCCCGATTTCCTCGCGGCTGCAGCAAGCCATTCAGGAAAGTCTCAATTTCCAAACCCAGGCTCTCATCCTGATCAATCGCCGCGGTTATTCCTGGAGCGTGATCTGCCGAAGTTGCGGGGCGACCGTGCAATGCGCGAACTGCAGCATCTCCATGACCCATCACAAGAACCGCAATCGCCTCGAGTGCCATTATTGCGGCTCGGTGCAACCGATTCCCAAAAATTGTTACAAGTGTGATTCGAAATACGTTTATTTCTTCGGTGAAGGTTCCGAACAACTCGAAGAACGCCTGCGTAAGGAATTTCCCAAAGCTCGCATCGCGCGTCTGGACCGCGACACCGCGCGCACCAAGCGCCAATATCAGGAAACATTGGGCGCTTTCGCCGACGGCGCATTGGACATTCTCGTCGGCACGCAAATGCTCGCCAAGGGCCACGATTTCCATCGCGTTACGCTGGTAGGAGTAATCAGCGCGGACAGTTCACTCACCATGCCGGACTTTCGCGCCGCCGAACGCACCTTCCAATTGATGACCCAAGTAGCCGGTCGCGCCGGCCGCGGTGAATTGCCCGGCCGTGTGCTCATCCAGACTTTTTATCCCGAGCACTACGCAATTCAGGACGCCATCAAACAGGATTACGTCGCCTTCTGCGAACGCGAATTGCACTACCGCCAGGTGATGGCCTATCCGCCATTCACTTCGCTGGCCAACGTGATCGTGCGCGACTCGAACCTGGAGAAGGCGATCACCTGGTCGCGCGAACTCTCGCAGTTCCTTGCACCGCACAATGGCGAGGGCATTCGCGTACTCGGTCCCGCCAGCGCGCCGCTAGCACGCCTCAAAACCGAATACCGTTTTCAATTTCTCTTGAAATCCAAACGCAAAGCCCAGCTCACAAAAATCCTCTCCAGCGTCCTTGCCTATTGCGACAAAAAAGAAATCCCCCAAACCGCCGTCCTCGTTGACATGGATCCGTTGCAGCTCTTGTAGAGGCACGATACATCGTGCCCTCTTCACACCTTCAGAACCACGAAACACTGCGCGAATTCCACCATCGCCATAAAAAATAGGCCGGAATCCCCATCGCCAGCAATATCAATCCAGCCAGCACATGCCGAAATTCTTGCGGATCACGCGTCGCCAGAAAAATCGCATTCCCAACAACTGCCACGGCCGCCAGCAAAAACACAATCGGCGTCCACGGGAATCCGGGTACGCGATAAGGCAACGCCTTCGTCAACTCCCCAAGTGCCGCGCGCAGAGGAAAAATTGCCGCCGCGCCCAGCCCATAAAAAATCCAGCCGATGAATACCACTCCAGAAGCCAGTTCGGAAAATTTCCCGGCAAACGTCAGGACCGTGGACCAAACGCATAGCGCGACGATGGCGTTGGCCGGAGTGTGAAATCGCGGATGCACTTCCGCCAGAGTCTTGAAAAACAAATTATCTTTCGACATCGCATAAAACACGCGCGGCGCTGTTAGCACCACACTATTCGTCGCGCTAAAAACGGAAATGAGAATTGTTAGCGCAACGAGTTTGCCCGCCCATGGCCCCAAAAGCGCCGTCGCGGCCGTAGCTGCAATCGCGTCGCTGTTGCTCACCACCGCTGGTCCCAGCGCCACCAGGTAAGCCATTACCGCGACCACATACAATGCAATCAAAATCAGCGAACCCAGCAGAAACGCGCGCGGAAAAACTTTCTGCGGCTCGATAACTTCGCCCGCGCTGTAAGTGCCAAACTGCCAGCCCTCATAGGCCCAAAGCACCGCAATCATCGCCAGGCTGAAGCTGGAAAACAAATTCATGCCGCGCATTTGTGTACCGGCCGCAGGAATAATTTCGCCGCCGTGTTTGCCGAGCGCCAGCAAGATCACGCTCAGCACCACTACCAAACCGCCTTTCACGAGCGTGGTCCAGTTTTGCAGATCTGAACTCTGTCGCGTACCCATCACGTTGACGACGGTCACCACGGCAATCATCAAGACCGCTGCAGCGTTTGACTCCATCGGCGCCAGCGGAATAATTTCCGTCAGGTAACGCGCAAAAGCACGCGCTAGCGCCGCGATGGTCGCCGCCGAAATCACCAGGAACAGGCACCACCCATAGAGAAATGCCGGCAGACGTCCGAAGCCGTCGCGAATGTAGCAGTAGAGTCCGCCGGCCTCGGGATTCGCCGCAGCCAGTTCCGCGTACGTCAGCGCGCCAAGCAGAGACATCACTCCGCCCGCGATCCATACCAGCATCGACAGGCTGACCGAGCCGTTCACCAGTTTCAGTATTTGTCCCGGCGAAAGAAAAATTCCCGATCCAATAACCGAGCCGATAAAAAGAAAAAGCAGATCGCGCAGGCGCAGTGTGCGGACGAGGGTAGGCATGAGGGACTGCGCAAGATTCGTGGTGTAAGCATCTCACGCACCAGCATCATTATCCGCGGCGGGAAACAGGTCAATGAGAAGTTGCCGACTGCCACAGCGGCGCCGGCATAAAGCACAAAATCATTATCAGCAACGTTGCGATTGCCAGCACTATCCGCGGGGCGTCCAGCGGTCGCTGGTCGTAAATTGGCGGGATGCGGAGAAAACGCAGCGCCAGCAAAATTCCCGCCCACAGCCACCACACGCGCCAGTGGAAATATCCCAGCGCGAGAAGAATCCCAGGCATCAGCCAGCCCACCCAGCGATGAATGCGCGGATTGAATGAACGAAGAATGTGTCCGCCATCGAGTTGTCCTGCGGGCAGCAAGTTCAGCGCGGTAGCAAAAATTCCAACCCAGGCGGCGCGGCCAACCGGATGCAGTAATATTGTCAGCGGATCCACGCCAGGAAAAAACCGTTGCTCCAGCAGCCGCAATACCAGTGGCACACCGAAAACAACATCTGCGTCGGCGGAATTAATTCCCGGTACCACTCGCGAGTGCACCACGCCATAAATCAGAATAGGAATTGCGACCGCGAAGCCGATGAGTGGTCCCGATGCGCCGACGTCAAACAACGCGCGGCGGCTGCGAATTGGCGAGCGCATCAGAATAAATGCTCCAAGAGTTCCGATCAAAGTCGGCGCGGGAATGAAATATGGATGGCTGGCTCGAATGCCGTGGTGTTTGCATGCGAAGTAATGTCCAAGTTCGTGCGCCAGCAGAATTCCCATCAACGCAATGGCGAACGGCATGCCGGATGCCAGCGCCGTCGGATCTTTGTAAAACAGTTTCAGCGAAACTGCGAATTCAGCCACCGACGCAGCCTCGCCGTTTGCAAACGAAATCGCAAACTGGCGTCCGGCGGCCAGGCACGTCAAAAACGTAATCACAAAAAGCAAAATTGCCAGCCACAGACGTTGTGGCTTCGGAGAATGCAGGCTTTGCCGGGGAGGAAGCGAGATCGGGACTTCCGGCGCGGGAAGTTGCAAGTCAATTGTCGCCGGGGTCTGGTTATCGCTGTTCACGATTTATTTGGCGGGCTCCAAGTAGAGCCCGCAGCCGTATCTGGCAGGCTTCAGGTAGCTTGGATGCGGGAATCGGCGGGACGGTACGATGTTTGCAATCTCTCGTGCGAATCGACTCTTACAAGCCTCCCAGGCCTTGCAGTTCTTTGCCGGGCTTGAAGCGTACCGCTTTGCCGGGCGGAATATTCACTTCTTCGCCGGTGCGCGGATTGCGGCCAATGCCGGTCTTGCGCGGCTTCACGGTGAAAACTCCAAAGCGGCGCAATTCGATTCGTTGGCTACGGCCCATGCCGCTTTTCAGCGATTCAAAAACCGTCTCGACGGCCTGTTCGGCCTTGACGCGGCTCACGCCAGCTCCATCGAGCTTGGCCAGTACGGCGTTCACGATATCCAGTTTAATCAAACGTTCCTCACCTTTGCGGGCCTCAAGTAAAGCCCGCTTCGTCTAGCACTGCAGGCTTCTAGTAGAGCCCGCACCCGCGCTGCTCTGTGGGCAGATGCTAGAGGCTGCGCGCGAGGTTGTCAAGACGTGACGCCTCGACTAAACTAACTTCCTTCACGCCATTGATAGTGCAAAAAACTTGTCGATAGCTGACAAAGATTAAGGCGGGCTTCAAGTAAAGCCCGCTATATTACACGTAACGGGTGCGGGCTCCACTTGGAGCCCGCCGATATAAAGGAGATGTGAATGTCTGTAAGGCCGGATAGCTGGATTCGCCGCATGTCGCTGGAACATAAAATGATCGAGCCATTCACCGACCGGCAGATCCGGGACGGAGTGATCAGCTACGGTGTGTCGTCGTACGGATACGACATTCGCGTCGCCGACGAGTTTCGCATTTTTACCAATGTGAACTCGACCATCGTCGATCCCAAAAAATTTGATGCGCGTTCGTTGGTGGACTACAAAGGCGACATTTGCATCATTCCGCCCAATTCTTTCGCACTCGCACGTTCCATCGAGTATTTCCGCATTCCGCGAAACGTGCTGACCATTTGCGTGGGCAAGTCCACTTACGCGCGCTGCGGCATCATCGTCAACGTCACGCCGTTCGAGCCGGAATGGGAAGGTTTCGTGACTCTCGAGATCAGCAACACCACTCCTTTGCCCGCGAAGATTTATGCGAATGAAGGATTGTGCCAGGTCATCTTTTTCGAGTCCGACGACGATTGCGAAATCAGCTACAAAGACAAGAAGGGCAAGTATCAATCGCAAAGCGGCATCGTCCTCCCGCGGTTATAATTCTGTCTCCCGGCGCCTATAGTTCCGCACTGCCGCGCCTATAATTCCGTCATTCCGAGCGAAGTGAGGAATCTCTCTTCTCTTCACATTTGGTCTGGGCGCGGCGCGCGATCTTCGTAGCGGCCACTTTTTAGTGGCCATCCTCCCTAGAGCCGCCACGGCCGCTCTGTGACACCTGCGACCCAGAACAGATACAATCACGATTCCCGGAAAATCGCCGTGCGCGAAGCGAGGAGCACCATGGGACACAACCTACCTCACACCATCGCCCTTCTCACCCGAACTCCGGCCACTCTCAACACGCTTCTCCGCGATCTACCGGAAACCTGGACACACCAGAATGAAGGCGAAAACACCTGGAGCGCATTCGACATCGTTGGCCATCTGATTCACTGCGAACATGCCGACTGGATGCCGCGCGTGAACCTGCTTCTGCAATTTGGCGAAACTCAGGCGTTTGCGCCATTCGATCGCCTGGGACATCAACGAGCGGTTCAAGGCAAGTCACTGACTCAATTACTGGATGACTTCGCTCATCTGCGTTCAATAAATCTGAACCAGCTTCGCGCCTTAAATCTTCAGCCCGTCGATCTCGACCGCCGCGGCCAACATCCCGCCTTCGGTTCCGTCACTCTGTCAGCACTGCTCGCCACCTGGGCCGCCCATGACTTAACTCATCTTCACCAAATCTCGCGCGTCATGGCCCACCAATACCGTGAAACCGTTGGCCCGTGGAGCGTATACCTCGGTGTGCTGCAATGCGCCGGTCACAGCGCTTCTGGATAAAGTTTCTGGTCATGCGATCGTGATGCCTTCTGCTAACAGCGCCCAATCTCATTCGCTTGTAAAGAAAGTTTTGCGACGGCTGGCTGCGCTGATTTTCACGTTCGGCGTTCTGACGTTGCTGGTTGCCATCGTGCTTGCATTTCCCCGCCAAAAACCGTGCAATCCAGCCTGCGTCGTCCTGATTGGCGATTCCATCACGTCGAAGTGGCAGAGTCTCGCGCCGGCGAAACAATTATCCGGACTGCAAATCATCAATCGCGGAATTCCCGACTCCACTTCTCATATGCTTTCACGGTTCAATCACGATGTAGTCCAGCTTCACCCGCGCGTGGTAGTAATCGTCGGCGGCATCAACGACATCGAACGAATTCCGCTGGCCCCGATCGAACAGAATCTGGCATCCATGGCGGAAACCGTTGGAAAAAGCACGACGTGTTCTCGACCGAAGTGCTGTGGGGAGAGACCGTAGGGCTATTGCCGGAGGACGATCGCTGGTTCACGATCTACTTTGCACAACATCCCTTGGCACGCTTTGACAGCCAAAAACTGTATGTGACGCCCCTGCCGAAAACGCGCAGCCAAGCCACCGCCGTTGCTGGGGAAGGGGGCGAGCCCCCTTCCCCAGCAGTTCATCCACTCCCCCGGGAGGATTCCAATGTGTCAGCCATCCGCCCGGTCTAAAATGTCAACTATCCGCCCGCCCGCACAAAAAATAGGAACTAACTATCCTTCCGATTCCTTCAAACACGAGAGTTGGCTATGCAGTAGGAATCAGGATTTGGGTGACAAGCTCCGCTTCCGGGGTGGTTCTTGGATCGTTGACGTAGTTTTCGATGTTGAAGTCGTCGCGGGTTTGGATTTTTTGATCGGAGACCATCTGGAAAACGCGGCCGGAGGCTTCGGGGAGATTGGAGTATGGTCCGGTCAAAACAAAACGGCTGTACTTGCCGCCTTTGAATTTTGTGTATTGCAGACCTGCCGGCAGGTTTTGCGGTTCGGCTTCCAGGGACACGCCGGCGCGATATATTTTTGGCCCGACTTTGTACAGGCTGGTGTAGCCGGTGATTTTGTTGTGTTCTGAAATGGCGGGAATCAGTTTATGCACTTCTTGCCAGGCTTGCGGGGCGGTGTCCTGAAAGGGTCCGATCTTTTCCAGGTAAACATAATGGGTTTCCGGCCAAGTGACAATTTCGGGTTGCTGCGTGAGCTGCAGTGCGGTGCCTTTTGCAGTGGACATGAAGATTCTCCTTGCATTGAACATTTTCTGGAGAAGGCAAAGTGCGGTGGGCAAAACGAGTTTGCCATAACTATTGTTAAAGGCAAGTCACAATGTCGCGAAAGCTTTTTGTTATTTCGTTGCGGGAGCGACTTCGATGTTTGCTATCGGATAGCCGAGTTTGCGCCAGGCGTCTAGGCCGCCTTGCAGCGGGCGAATGCGTTTGATGCCTTGTTTTCTGAGGAGCAGCGCCACACGGGCGCTGGTGGCTTCGTTTGGTCAAGTACAGTAGAGAATGACTTCGCGGTCGAGAGGCAACCGATCGGTTTTCTCTTCCAGTTCTTTGGCGTCCATACGAAATGCGCCGGGAATCGTTTCCGGGTCGGCTTCAAAGTCCATGGAGTGACGCAAATCAACGATGACCAGCTCTATGCCGGCGTCAATTTCCTGTTTCAATTCTTCTGGAGTGATGCGCGCGATACGCAAATCGCGCAAGAATCTTTGCCGTGCGAAGAACTTCCAGGCGATGTAGCCAGCAAGTCCGCCGATGATCAGAACGGCCAGTGAGCCACCCAGCCTGGCGGCGCGTTCCGCGATGCGCTCGATCTGCTCGCTGAAGATGTAGCCGGTGCCGAGGATTGAACCTCCCCAGACCAGCGAGCCCAGGCCGTCAAACAGCAGGAACTTGCGCGCGCGCATGTGAAAAATTCCGGCGAGCGGTGGCGCTACGGTGCTGAGACCGGGAATGAATTTTGCGAGCAGCAGCGAACGCGCGCCTTGCTTGGAGAAAATGCCTTCGGTGCGGCGAACGCAGGAATCGGGTTCGAGCGAAATCTTGCAGAGGAATTGCAGGATGCGAATGCCTTTCTTGCGGCCGAGGATGTACCAGACGGAGTCGGCGGAAAGAGCGGCAATGGCCACAAAAAATAACGAGGCCCAAAAGCTGAGGTGGCCGGTGCCGGCCAACGCTCCAGCGGCCAAAACTACCGGCAGCGAAGGAATTGGCAGGCCGAGTTGCTCGGCGAAGACCCAGGCCAGCAGGACGGCGTATCCGTGTTTGATGAGAAATTCGAGCGTGCTGTGCATCGAGCGGGGTTGGTTCCTTGCGAAGCTTATAGAAATAGTAGAACTGATTTTGTTCGCGCTGTCATCTTCCGCGCTGCCATTTATTGTACAGCGGACCGCAGGGCTAAAGCCCCTGCGGTCGTAGGGCGTATCGGCACGGCTAAATGCCGTGCCCTCTCGAAGGCAAAAGAAAGATGGCCACTTGAAAGTGGCCGCTACGAGGAGTGAAGCGAAGGCGGCGGCTGGGCTGCCGCAGTCCAAAAGGTGCCGCTGCGCGTCGAGACGCGCGGCTGTTATGCAAAACGCCTCGGGCACGCCCGATACGCGTTCACAAGATGAGCTTAATTACTTTGTGATGAAATCGGCGGTGTGGCCCCATTTGCCGGACATTACGAATTCGCGGATGGGTTTGCGGACGCGCGGCGCGGTTTCGCGATCGCGGTAGGGCTGCGGCAGGGAATTGGGATCGCCGGGATAGCCCATGGCAAAAGCGGCGATGGCGTCCCAGCCGGCAGGGATTTCGAAAACGTCGCGCGCGGTGTCTGGATCAAAACCGGCCATCTGGTGAACGAGAATTCCGAGCGAAGTCGCTTCGGTGGTGAGCTGCGACATGGCAGCGCCGGTATCGTAGTGCGCGTTGCGATTGGGAGTGTTGTTTTTCGCGAATGCGAGCTCGGAAACCGCGAAGCCGAGAACGTACGCGTTTCTGGCCCAGTTGACGTTGAATTCGACCAGGGGCTGCAAGGCTTTGGTAAAAGTTTCCTGGTCATTGCGAGTGGCTACGATGAAGGCCCAGGGCTGTTCGTTGCTGCTGGAAGGGGCCCAGCGGGCCGCCTCGAACAGGCTGCGGAGATCCGCGGGAGCGATCTCTTTTTCAGAGAAGGCGCGTGGGCTCCAGCGTTCGCGGATAAATTCGTGGACAGGATATTCCGTTGGTGCGGGATTCTTCATTATTTTTTCTCCAAAGTGTTTCAGTTTTTGCGGGCGTGAAATCGGCGGTTACTTGGCTTCTTTCTTGGTCATCTCGAGGTCGATGGTGATGTCCACATTGTCGCTGACCACCATGCCGCCGCCGTCCAATTTGGCGTTCCACTTTACGCCGTAATCCATGCGATTGACGGTGGTGGTGGCATTGAGAGCAACGCGAGTTTTGCCATAGGGATCTTTGATAGCGCCGGATGGGCCTTCGACATTTAGAACGACTGATTTGGTTACGCCACGAATCGTGAGATTGCCGGCAACTTTCATTTTGCCGGAAGAAATTTTTTCAATTTTGATGGACTTAAAAGTGATGGTCGGATAGGTGGCGACATCGAGAAAATTGGGGCTTTTCAGATCAGCATCGCGTTTGGGTTCGCCGGTATCGATAGTCGTGGCGTCAATGGTCACATCCACACTGGATTTGTCGATGTCCTGGTCATCCCAATTGACGGTTCCGGTGACGCCTTTGAATTGTCCGCGCACAGTGGCGATCATCATGTGCTTGACGGAAAATCCCGCAGCGGTGTGGGCCGGATCAATTAGCCAGGTGGTGGTGGCGGCCGGAGACGGCACGGCCAAAGATGCAGCCAGCGTTGCGGCGAGGAAAAACTTTGCGAGTAATTGGCCCATTTTATTGTTCCTCTCTAATTTGAATGTATCCTCCGGCGAATCCTTTGGATGCGCATTACGCGTCTTCTGGTGCTTGCGGGACTTCTTCCAGCGCGGCTGCAAGGCTTTTCAAGCGGGCAACAGCAATATTGCGGAACTGTCTTCGGTGTAATTCTTCCACCGGAGCGTCAAGCTTTCGCAGAATTTCCAGGCCCTGTGCACTGATACGGGTCTTGACCACGCGGCGATCATCGAGCTGGCGCACGCGGGAAATCAAGCCGCGCTTTTCCATCCGGTCGAGCAAGCGGGTCATATCGGGGTCGTGGGAAATCATGCGGTCGCTGATGCCCTTGCAGGGCAGGCCATGGGGCTCAGCTCCGCGCAAGATGCGCAGGACGTTGTACTGAGTTCCCGTTAAGGAGTGTTGCTTCATCAGTTGTTCGGCTTGCTGGCTGAGGCGGTCGGCGGCGATGAGCAAGGCCACGAAGACTCGGGATTCGAGGGAAGGGGCGGTAGGTTTTTGCGGTTTGCCGGCGGTCACGAACGTGACTATAGTCGTCATAACGACTATTGTCAAGAGGAAAGTGCGGTTGCGCAGCAGGGCCGGCGCGCGGGACTGACGAGCGGCGCGGTGCGAACGGAAAAACCCAAGAGAGATTCCTCGCTGCGCATCAGAATGACGATCAGTGCTTTTTGTCAGGGTTTGGCGACGGGGCGGAGGTGCACTTCGCTGAGGAAGCTTTGTGGGCCCTGGGTGGCGATCATGGCCACGGCGTGTGCGACATCTTGAGCGGTCAGGACTTTGCTGGGGTCCTTGGGGCCGCGGCCGGAAAATTCTGTGGCGACACTGCCAGGACAGACAGTGCTTACGCGAATGTTGTAGGCGCGCAAATCTTCGGCCATACAACCGCTGAGGCCCTGCACAGCCCATTTTGAGGCACAATAAATTCCGCCTCCCGCGAAGGTATTTTTTCCGGCGAGCGAGCTGATGTTGATGATGTCGCCTCGCTGGCGTTGAATCATGCCGGGAATGACCGCGCGCGAGACGAGAAACAAACTCTTTACGTTGGTGTTTATTAGAGTGTCCCATTCCTGCTCGGTTTTCTCGTGAACCGGGCCGAACAGGCCCATGCCGGCGTTGTTGACTAGGATGGAGATTCCGCCGAGGGAGGATTCGGATTGCGTGACAAGCGAAGCGACATCGGTGGAGTTGGCGACATCGGCGCGTTGCCAGTGAACGCGAGCGCCAGCGGCTTGAAGCTCGTTGGCCGTGGATTTGAGCGTGTTGAGATCGCGGCCGCAGATTGCGACGGCGGCTCCCAAAGCGGCGAGGCGAGCAGCGATGGCTTTGCCGATGCCGCGATTTCCGCCCGTCACCAATGCCACCTGGCCGGCGAGTGCGCCAGCAGGCTGTTTGCCGCCATCAGCTCCATGAATCCTGTTCATGCGAATTCTTCCTTCCTCAGGCCACGCTTTTTGTGCAATCCTCATCTTAGTCTGCAAGCAGGTACCGGCAAAGCTGAAGCCGCATTTCCGACAGTCGAAAATCATTTGATGAAGGCACAACGAAAGTTAAGCTTTTTTCGCAAGCGCGAACGGAAGAAGTTGCCAGCCCCTGGGCAAATTTTTCTGGCAAGATACCAGTTTCGCGGTAAGAGAATTCCTTGCGATACGGGTGAAGCTTTCCCTATAATCCGAGGGATTCACGGAGCGGCAGAATTTCCGCCCGCACCGTTTTCTGCAGCGTACCCGGAAACAGACAGTCCGGGATGCACCGGAACAAAATCTCAGGAGTGTGAAGTTTCAGTGAGGAGAATGGGAATGAATCGAATCAGACGAGTTGCGGTGCTGGCGATTTCCGCGGCGACGTGTGTGGTGCTGGGCAGCGGAAGCACGGTTGGCGCGCAGGCCCCGGCCGGGCAGGATCAAGCTGGCAGCAAGCAGCCTTATACGATGCCTGAGTACAACGCGGAACAGGCTTGCGGCGCCGACAAGAATCCCACCTCGCAAATAAAGTGCCTGGACGATTTTGTGGCGAAGTACCCAAATTCAAATTTGTTGATTTACGTGTACCCGATGTATTACGGGGCGTATTACCAGCTGAAAAACTGGGCGAAAGTGATCGAGTATGCGGACAAGACCGCGAGCCTGGGCGATAAAATCGGGCCGAACGAACGCTACAACGCGCTGTACGTGAGGGCATTGGCTTACAACAGCCTGAGTCCGGCAGATCAAACCACGCAAGCGAAGGGGGCCATCGCCGCGACTGCGGCAGCGTTGAAGCTGTTGCCAGATTTGAAGAAGCCTGACCAGATCGATGAAAAGGCGTTTGAGGAAGAAAAGAAAAAGGGTGCGGTCCTGCTGAACGGCACGGCTGGCCAAGCCGCGCTGCTGGTGAAAGATTATGCGACCGCGATTACTTACTATAAGGCCATCCTTGCGGTGAATCCGGACGAGCCCATTGCCAATTACCGGCTGGGACAGTCGTATATGTCATCGACGCCTCCGCAGCCAATGGATGGTTTCTGGTACATCGCGCGCGCGGTGACCTCGAAGTCCGCCACGCAGCAGCAGGCCACGCAGCTCAAGCCTTACTTACGGAAATTGATCGTGAATTATCAGCAGGCTGCCTGCGAGAACCTGGTGGACGCGGAGCTGAACGAACTGCTGCAACTTGCGGGAAGCGCGACGGAGAGGCCGGGAACTTATAAGGTGGCCAGCGCGGCTGATCTGGATGCAGCGCGCAAAGACATGACGATCGCATCGGTGATTACGGACCTGAAGGCTGGCGGAGACAAAGCAAAAGTTATCTGGCTGGCGTCCTGCGGACTGGAATTTCCGGATGTGCCGGGAAAGCTGATTGAAGTTACGCCTGGCGCGACGGCCAACGATCCTACGGTCCTTAAGGTGGCGTTCGTCACCAGCGACGCCGAATTCCAGGCAGCCACGACTCCCAATATGATTGTGAATGTTGTGGGGCAGCCAGAAGCGGCAAAACTGGAGAAGGACAATCCAGTTCGCTTTACCGGGACTTTGGCGCCCTACGATCCCGATCCGGCGTTCATGTTGCATTGGGACAAAGCCAAAGTGAACGCGGAAGATCTGCCCAAGGAAAAAGCTCCGGTCAAGAAGCCGCCAGTAAGAAAGCCAGCGGCTAAGAAGCCGGCCGCCTGATCGGTGCGAAATGGTCGATTTGAAGAAACGGCCCTCTGGGAGTTCCTAGAGGGCCGTTTTTCTTGGTGTGCCGAGCATGTCCGACAGAAGCGTGGAGCAAAGACGCGAGCCGATGAACAAGAACTGGATACGAGGCAGGCAGTGTTCGGGCGAGCTGGCCAATGGCAGCGAAGCCCTAATCCATCAAGGGCACTGAATGTAAATCCAGCGGTTGCGCGTCGAAGGCGGTCGAACTTACCTCGGGAGATCTGCTAGCGGTCTCGAATTCGAGACTGAGAGGCGAGAGATCGTTTCTGACCCGGTGGCAGAAGTCAGCAGAGGGCGTAGTAGCTGCGCAAGCAGTGAAGGCCCGAACGGTCCCCGCAAGGGGATAAAGGGAGCGATGAGTACGCGGCGCGACTCAACAACCGACAAGCGGCAGAAAAACCAGTATCGTCTGGCCTTCCCGGAGGAGAGTAGGGGTGCAGCCCCGATGGCCTGCGATGGAGGGACCGAATCGGAGTTGGCGAAGCGCAAAGCAGAAAGTCCGACTACCAAGCAGTGGAGGGAAGAAGTCTGCGAGCGGAAAAACTGTAAGCAGGCGCTACGACGAGTGAAGGCCAACAAAGGCAGTCCAGTCACCGCAACATTTACGTCCGCAGTCGGCGAGCCGGGGAACGAGTGATGAGCAGCGTGACGCGACTCCTCACGACGAAGCTCAAGCTGCGAGTGAACAGCGAGAAGAGTGCGGTGGCTCGACCATGGGAACGAAAATTCCTGGGATTCAGCTTCACGAATCACAAGCAACCGAAGA
>WNEZ01000215.1_pt1 | contig 55419 bp, 60 predicted proteins | sample 5400521 | NCBI WGS metagenome assembly WNEZ01 (sample SAMN13153339, study PRJNA577476) | soil metagenome | isolation source: 120 cm saprolite under Douglas fir tree site 2 hole 1 replicate 1 | place: USA:California | collected 2015-04-18
AGAGTCGCCCGCCGGATCAGTGGTGGTGACGGCTGGTTCGGCGGCCTGGCGAAGGGGTGCGACGGTACCGATCATGGGTGTAGCCGCCAGCGTCGGCGAGTCGATGGTGGAGAGGGAAGCGGTTCCGGCGCTCAGCAGCAGGAGGCCACCGAGCAGCACCAGGAAACGGGGCGCATGGTGCACGGAGCGTGAGACGATCCGCAGTCCCTCCTTCTTTCAGGCACTGTTGGCGGCCCGGGAGGGACTTAGGGCAAGCGAAAACTGGGCCACCGGACACCCTACAGGCAACCAAGCGGGCGTTCAACCGGGTGGGCTGTCACCTTGCGTACAGACCGACTGACAGAGAACCACAACAGGTGGCCGTGTCTGCCTAAACAGTCGCCCGGATGGTTCTTCGCGGCCCGCGCCGTGGCGGAGGCTGGCCGGCCTTGGAGCGGCCTTTGGGCCGAGGGGGCGGCCGGTAGGTGCTGCGATTCACGCAGCACAGGTGCGGGAGGTCAAAAGGAAGAGCCGTGGCGGCTTTTGACCTCCCGCAACATCGGCCAGCTGGGGGATCTGCCCCCCAGTCAATCCGTATACTGTCAAGGCTAAATGCTTGACAGAACCCGAGCTCGGGAGCACAACCTCCGCCTGCTGGACCTCTACGGACCGCTGCTGACGGCGCACCAGCGGCGCATCCTGCACCTGGCCTGGGAGGAAGACTGGTCGTACAGCGAAGTGGCGGAACGGGAGGGCGTGAGCCGGACGGCCATCTACGATCTGGTGCGCCGTGCGCGCACGGCGCTGCAGGGCTATGAGGTCAAGCTGGGGCTGGATCGCGAACGCCGGAACCGGGCCCGCCTGACGGAGGCGATGCGCGTGCGCCTGAGCTCGCTGGAACGGGAAGTCTCGAGCCTGTCGCGTCGGCTGGAACATGTTTGAGACCCTGACCGAGCGCCTCGATGCGGCGCTCAAGAAGCTCACCGGCCGGGGCAAGCTCTCGGAAGCCGATGTGGATGGGGGCCTGCGCGAGGTGCGGCTCGCCCTGCTGGAAGCCGATGTCAACTACAAGGTGGCGCGCGACTTCGTGGCCCGCATCCGGCAGCGGGCCGTAGGTGCCGAGGTGCTGAACAGCCTCACGCCCGGACAGCAGCTGATCAAGGTGGTGCGGGACGAGCTGGTCGAGCTGCTCGGCCGCGAACGGGCCCCGTTCACCTACGCCCCGTCGCCCCCGACCGTGATCGTCCTGGCTGGGCTACAGGGTTCGGGCAAGACAACCACCGCGGGCAAGCTGGCGCTCTATGTCCGCCGCGAAGGCCACCGGCCCCTGCTGGTCTCCACCGACGTGCGCCGGCCCGCTGCCATGGAGCAGCTCGAGGTCCTGGCCGGGAGCCTGTCGCTGCCGGCCTTCGCCCCCCGCGGGCAGGAGCCGGTCGCGATTGCGCGCGGGGCGCTGGACGAAGCCCGGCGAGTCAACGCCGACGTGATCCTGGTCGACACCGCCGGCCGGCTGCAGGTCGACCACGAGTTGCTGGACGAGCTGGCGGCGATCGTGGCGACCGCCCCGGCCCAGCATCGCCTGCTGGTGCTGGACGCGATGACCGGCCAGGAAGCGGTGAACGTGACGACCACCTTCCAACAGACCGTCGCCCTCACCGGGGTGATCCTGACCAAGCTCGATGGTGATGCGCGGGGCGGGGCCGCTCTCTCCCTGCGGGCCGTGACCCAGTGTCCGATCCTGTTCGTCGGGGTAGGGGAGAAGCTGACCGACTTCGAGCCGTTTCATCCCGCCCGGATGGCATCCCGGATCCTGGGCATGGGCGACGTGCTGACGCTGATCGAGAAGGCGCAAGAACAGGTGGACGTGGGCGCCGCCGAGAAGGTGGAAAGGCGGCTTCGCGAGGGCCGGCTCACCCTCACCGACTTTATGGAACAGCTGAAGCAGGTCAAGAAGATGGGACCGTTGGAGGGCATCATCGGAATGCTGCCTGGCGGCGGCCGCTTGAAGGAACTGGGCGGCGCCCTGCCCAGCGATGGGCAACTGCGCCAGATGGAGGCCATCATCCTCTCGATGACCCCGGCCGAGCGGGAGCGGCCGGACATCATCGACGGCAGCCGCCGTCGACGGATCGCCCGCGGCAGCGGGACCGATGTGAGCGAGGTCAACCGGCTCGTGAAAGGGTTCGCGCAGATGCAGCAACTGGTGAAGCAGATGGGGAAGGGGAGGGGCAACCTCCGCGGCCTGCCCATCGATCCCAGACAACTGATCGGATAAGAAGAAGGAGAAAGAAATTGTCAGTAAAGATTCGATTGCGACGCATGGGGGCCCGCAAACGGCCCTTCTACCGGCTGGTGGTGACGGACAGCCGGTCTCCCCGGGATGGCAAGTTCCTGGAGATTCTGGGGACGTTTGACCCGCTGACCGAGCCGGTCACCCTCCGGCTCGACACCGAGAAGACCAAATCCTGGCTGCAGAAGGGCGCGCGGCCATCGGACACCGCCCGCAAGTTCCTGATCGATAACGGCCTGCTGCCCAAGGAGTCGGCGCGCAAGCGCCCCAGCAAGCCGCCCAAGTCCGCCGCTCCGGCCGCTCCCGCCGCGCCGGCGGCGCCGGCCGCGCCAGCGGCACCGGTGGTGGAGGAGGCAAAGGCCTGACATGGAAGACTACACCGGGCTCGTGACCTACATCGTGAAAGCGATCGTCTCCAAACCCGAGGCGGTGAAGGTAGCCATGGTGGAGGGCGAGCGCACCCACCGTGTGGAGCTGACCCTCGCCCCGGAAGATGTGGGCAAGGTAATTGGGCGCGGCGGTCGCAACATCGACGCCATTCGCTCTGTGGTTCGGGCGGCTGCGCTGAAGAATCACGAGCGGGTGATGGTCGAGATCGTGTGATGGGCCGCGGCGCCGAGCCCGCGCCCCGCCTGCGCGTGGGGCGGGTTCTTCGAGCCCTGGGGTTGGATGGCTCGGTCCGGGTGGAGTCGCTGAGCGACTTCCCGGACCGGTTCCGCAGCGGCGTGTCGTTGCGAATCGGCGACCGGGAGCTGACCGTGGAGGCCGTGCGCCGGCAGGGGGAGGAGCTCGTCATCCGCTTTGCCGGCATTACCGACCGACCCGGCGCGGAACGGCTGGAGGGCGAGTACCTGACGGTCCCGCTCAACGAAGCCCGGGCGCTGCCGGCCGACCACTTCTACCACTTCCAGCTGGTGGGCTTGACCGTGATCGATGCCCGGACCGGTCAGGCGATCGGCGTGGTGGCCGAGGTGCTGCCCAACCCAGCGAATGACATCCTGCGGGTGGTCAACGGCCCGGTGGACGTACTGGTGCCGCTGGTGCGGGCCGTGGTCAAGGCCGTCAACCCGGGCGAGCGGACGATGGTGGTCGACCTGCCCCCCGCCGAAGAGGGCTAGTGCGCTTCGAGGTGCTGACCATCTTCCCGGACATGTTCCCGGGGCCGCTGGCGCATGGGGTCACCGGCCGGGCGCTCCAAAACGGCCGGATCACGCTGACGGTGCACGACCTGCGGACCTACACCCACGACCGGCATCGGCAGGTCGACGATGTGCCCTACGGCGGCGGGGCGGGCATGGTGCTGAAGCCCGAGCCCATCTTCAAGGCCGTCGGGGCCCGGCAGGGGACGGGACCGGTGATCCTGCTCAGCCCGCAGGGCGAGGTCTTCACCCAGACGGTCGCCCACGACTTGGCGGCCCATGACGACCTGTACTTGATCTGCGGGCGCTACGAGGGCGTCGACGAGCGGGTGGCCGAGTTCCTGGTCGACCGCGAACTGTCGATCGGCGACTTCATCCTGACCGGGGGCGAGCTGGCGGCCATGGTGGTCATCGACGCCGTCAGCCGGCTGCGGACCGGCGTGCTCGGTGCCGAAGCGTCGCCCGTCGACGAGTCCTTTGTCGACGGGCTGCTGGAGTACCCGCACTACACCCGCCCGCCGGTCTACGACGGCCACGCCGTCCCGGAGATTCTGCTCTCCGGCCATCATGCCGAAATCGAGAAGTGGCGCCGGGAGCAAGCCCGGCAGCGCACCCGTCGCCGCCGGCCGGACATGATGCGGTAAACTGGTTCGCCGTGCCGAACGTGATCGACCTGATCGAAGCCGAGACCAAGCGCAAGAAAGTCCCCGAGCTGCGCCCCGGGGACACAGTGCGCGTGCATGCCAAGGTCGTGGAAGGAACGCGGGAGCGGGTCCAGGTCTTCGAGGGCATCGTCATCGGCATCCACGGGTCCGGTGTCAAGGAGGTCTTCACCGTCCGCCGGATCGCCCACGGCGTGGGGGTCGAACGGTCCTTCCTGGTGCATTCGCCGCGGATCGATAAGATCGACGTGCTCCGCCACGGTGATGTGCGCCGGGCCAAGCTCTACTACCTCAGGGGGAAGATCGGCAAAGGTGCCCGCATCCGGGAAAAGCGTGAAGCCATCGTCGCCGCGGACGGAGCCGTCGTCGAGCCCGAGCTCGAGCGGGAGCCCGAGCCCGAGCCCGAAGCGGCAGCCGAAACCGCCAAAAGCTGACCGCGACCTCTGGGTCTTCGAGCGGCAGGCGTTCGGCCTGGGCTATGCGACGGTGGCCGGCGTCGATGAGGCCGGCATGGGTCCCTGGGCGGGCCCGGTGGTGGCGGCCGCCGTCGTCCTGCGGCCCTTCTTCGAGAGCGATGGCATCAACGACTCCAAGCTGCTGACGGCTGAGCAGCGGGAGGCTTACTACCCGCAGATCCTGCAGCACGCGGAGTCGTGGGGGGTGGGCCTGATTGAGGTGGATGAGATCGACCGGGTGGGCGTGCGGCGCGCCGGCCGAATGGCGATGGCGCTGGCCCTGCAGCGACTGGGGCGGCGGCTGGACTACCTGCTGGTCGATGGATTTCGGCTGCCCGAAGCGCTGCTGCCGCAGCTGCCCATCATCAAGGGCGATCGCCGCTCCATCTCCATCATGTCCGCCGGGATCATTGCCAAGGTGACCCGCGACCGCCGCATGGTCGCGGAGGCCGAGCGGTTTCCGGCCTATGGCTTCCAGGCGCACAAAGGCTATCCCACCCCCGCGCACCTGGCGGCGCTCGATCGCCACGGCCTCTGTCCGCTGCACCGCCGCTCGTTCATCACCATCCGCACCCGTGCCGAGCTGGAGGCCCAGGCGCTTGCCAACGCCACTCGGGACTAGCGGCGAGGAGCTGGCCGAGGATCATCTCCGCGGCCTGGGCTACGCCATCCGCGGCCGGGACGTGCGGACGCCGATCGGACAGCTCGACCTGGTGGCCACGGATGGGCCCACGCTCGTCTTCATCGAGGTCAAGACGCGAGCCGGCGTTGGGTTCGGGTTGCCGGAGGAGGCCATCGCCGGCCACAAGTCGCGCAAGCTGCGCCAGCTGGCCCAGTACTACCTCAAGCGCCATCCGCATGCCGGACCGCTGCGCTTCGACGTGGTCGGCATCATCGTGGAAGACGGCCGGGTGTCCCGGCTCACCCACATCAAGAACGCGCTGGATTAGTTAGGTAGTCTTGCTCCGGCCATCCAACCGTGAGACAGACGGCTGCGCGATGCGGTCGAGGAAGCTGAGCACGCGGTCCAGGAGCAGGGCGGCGGCCTTCTCGTCATAGTCGGGCAGGCTGTTGTCGGCGAACAGGTGTCGATTGCCGGGATACAGGAAGAGCTGCGCGCTGGCGACCGTCTCGCTGAGCTGGCGGGCAGCGTCGAGGTCCTGATTCGGTGGCAAGACCCACTCGTCGGCGTCCATCATGTGGATCTGGACCGGGACGCCCATCGGCCACGGGCGGCCGAACTCTGAGGTCGGAACGCAGCTGTGAAACAGCAGGGCTCCCTTTGCGCCGGGCCTTGTCTGGGTCAGCATCTGCGCGGGCAGGACCCCGAGCGAGAACCCGGCGTAGACCATGCTGTCGGGCAGGCTGTTGGCAGCCAGGCGCCCGCGCTCGATGATCGTGTCGAAGCCAACTTCCTCGGCGTAGCGAACACCCTCGCTGAGGTCGGTGAAGAGCTTGCCGTCGTAGAGATCCGGCGTGTGCACGACGTGTCCCGCGGCGCGCAGTCGATCGGCGAAGGCGAGGCACCCACGGGTCAGGCCGTGCGCGTGATGAAAGAGCAGAACCTCAGGCACGTCCAGCACTCTAACAACTCGGCTCCATGGTGAATCGGCCGACTTCGAGACCGCCAAGCGGGCTTAAAGGGCTTGCCAGATCTCCAGGAACTGGTCGAGGATGCGCCCGGTGGCGCCCCAGATGATGTCTTCGTCGATGGTGAAGTAGTGCACGGTGAAGGGCAGGCCGCCGGCGACCCGGTCCTCAGTTCGGTGAACCGCCGGCTCCAGTAAGCGGCGCAGCGGGACCACCAGCAGGTTCTTGACCTCCAGCGGCGCCGGCGTCAGGGTAGCGGGGTCGATCCCCAGCGTCCCCACGATGGGGGTGATGACGAAGCCGCTGACCATGGTGGGGACATCGTCAAGCTGGCCAAGGACATCGACCGCGGCCGGGTCCAGGCCGATCTCCTCGTAACTCTCGCGCAGGGCCGCCGCCACCGGCGAGCCATCGCCCGGTTCCTGGGCACCCCCAGGAAACGAGATCTGCCCCTTGTGGGTTAGAACCGTGTCGGTCCGCCGTGTGAAGAGCACCTCGACTCCACTGGGACGGGTCAGCAGGGGAACCAGCACCCCAGCCTGAATCCAACGGCCGGCCTCGAGCGCGATCCGGTCGCGTTTGCCCAGCCGCTGTCGCAAGCGCTCGATCCGCTCGCGCTCGGCGACCGCGGCTACGTCCAGGCCTCGTGGGAGATGGGAATGGTGTGGCCGCACTCCTTGCAGACCCATCCCTGGCCGCGCCGGAGTACGGTCCGGCCGCCCGAGAGCCGGACCGTCTGATCGGGACCATTCAGGCGCTCCCAGACCGGGATCCGCTTGCACTGCTCGCAAACGCGAGGTGGGGGATTCACACGCATCATTCGATTATGCCCGAGCCCGGATTCGGGCCTAGCCATCCAGGGCCCGTACGACACGGGCCGGGTTGCCGGCGACGATCACGTCGGGCGGGACATCGTCAAAGACGACGGCGTGGATGCCCACCACGGAGTTTCGGCCAATGCGCACACCCGGCATGATTCCAACCTGGCCGCCGACCCAAACGTTGTCCTCCAGCACAATCGGGTTGGCCGACCCGTTGGGCCGGCCGGGGGCCGGCTCGTGGTCGCGCAGGAAGCAGGAGCCCAGCACGCAGTCGGCGCCCACCTCGATAGCGGCGGCCGCCACCAGGGTGCAGCCGTTGAGGCGGGCGTGGCGGCCGATGCGGATCCGCGCCTCCGGCGTGGTGGTGATGAGCCGGTTGACCTCCGCGTGGGACCAGGCGTTGACGCCAGCTTCCAGGACGACCGAGCCCGGCCCGCGGATCTGCAGGCGGCCATTGCCCAGCAGGCCGGGACCAATCTGCACCCGACCGCCTGGCCGGCGGTAGGGGAGGGTGGTCAGCCAGCCCAGGCAGCGCGCGGCTGCGCGTTTCCAATCCACCTGGCCAGTCTAGTAATGGTCCCCGAACATACACAAAATAGTGGTAGCATGGGGGCACGGTGCTGGCTCGGGCGCTCTGCGGGACCCTGTTCGGCCTGGACGGCGTGCGCATCGACGTCGAAGCTGATATCGGGCCCGGCCTGCCGGGCTTCCACATCGTGGGGTTGGCCGATCGAGCCCTGCAGGAGGCCCGGGAACGGGTGAAGATCGCGATCAACAACAGCGGGGTCGACTTCCCGGGCCAGAAGGTCACCGTCAACCTGGCTCCCGCCCAGCTTCCCAAAGAAGGATGCGGCTTCGACCTGGCCATCGCGGTTGCCATCCTGAGCGCGTCCGGGAAGGGCCACCTGCCGGACGGGGCGGCCTGGCTGGGGGAGCTCGGCCTGGATGGCTCCGTCCGGCGAGTTCGGGGCGTGCTACCCATCACGGCCCATCTGACCCGCAGCGGGGCGACCCAGTTCTACGTCCCGCGCGACAACATGGCCGAGGCTCGGCTGGGCACGCCGCACCCGGTCCACGGCGTGCGCGACCTTCAGGAGCTGGTGGCCCACTGGGAGTCTGGGAACGGCCTGGCCGCCGACGCCCCGGCGCCGGGCGGACCAGTCGCCCCGCCCGAGCCGGCCCACGACCTGGCGGACGTGCGTGGCCAGGCCACTGCCCGGCGCGCCCTGGAGATTGCGGCGGCGGGCGCCCACCACATCCTATTAATAGGTCCGCCGGGGGCGGGCAAGACCCTGCTGGCCCGGGCCCTGCCCAGCATCCTGCCCCCGCTGCCGCCGGCCGAATCGCTGGAGGTGACGGCCATCGCCTCCTGCGTGGGCCTGCTCCCGCCGGGGAGCGGGCTGCTGGTGGAGCCACCCTTCCGGGCGCCCCACCACAACATCTCGGCGGCCGGCTTGATCGGCGGGGGCGGGGCGGTCCCGCGGGCCGGCGAAATCACGAGAGCCCACCGGGGCGTCCTGTTCCTGGACGAGGTCACCGAGTTCCGACGCGATGCCCTCGAGGCCTTGCGCCAACCGCTGGAAGAAGGCCGGGTGGCCGTGGCCAGGGTTGGCGGCCACGCCGTGTTTCCGGGCCGGTTCATCCTGGTGGCCGCTGCCAACCCGTGTAGCTGCGGTTTCGCGGGCGAGGCCGGGCGATGCCGTTGCACGCCCCTCGATCGCCAGCGGTACCAGGCTCGGCTCTCCGGGCCCATCCGGGATCGCATCGACCTGCAGGTCCTCGTTCCGCGGTTGCCGGCGGCCGAGCTGCTACGAGCGTCCGCCGCGGCCGAGTCGAGTGCAGTGGTCGGCAGCCGGGTTCTTGCGGCCCGGGGGCGGCAGGAGGCCAGGCGACCGAGCGGGCCCCTCAACGGCGCGCTGAGCGGGGCGCAGCTGCGCCGGGATGCTCGGCTGGACGACCCCGGGCACGCGTTGCTCGAGGCGGCCGCCGACCGACTGCATCTGACCGGGCGCGCCATCCACCGCGTGCTGCGGGTGGCGCGCACCATCGCCGACCTGGAGGGGGTGGGGAACGTGGACTCGACCCACCTGGCGGAAGCCCTCCAGTACCGCGATCCCGCATGACCACCCTCCAGGTCGGGGATGAAGGCTATCCCGCGTGCCTGCGCCAGATCCACGACCCGCCCGCCCGGCTGTTTGTCCAGGGACGGTTGCCGGCGGAGGAGATGATTGCCATCGTCGGGTCGCGGCGGGCCACGCCCTACGGGTTGCGGGTCGCCTATCGCCTGGCGGCCGACCTGAGCCAGTGCGGGGTGGTGGTAGTCAGCGGACTGGCCCGCGGCGTCGACGCCGCCGCCCATCGCGGGGCGCTATCCGGTCCCACCCCGACCGTGGCGGTGATGGCCACCGGCCTGGACCGCATCTATCCACCCGAGCACGCGGACCTGGCCGCCCAGATTGCGCGCACTGGCGCGCTGGTGACGGAGGCGCCGGACGGGACGCCGCCCCTGCCCGCCCGCTTTCCGGTGCGCAATCGGATCATCTGCGGTCTGAGCAAAGGGGTGGTGGTGGTCGAGGCGGCGGCGCGCAGTGGCGCGCTGATCACGGCCAACATGGCAGGCCGGGAAGGCCGCGAGGTGTTCGCGGTGCCGGGCAGCATCGAGAATCCACTGACCGAGGGGACGCACGCGCTGATTGACGATGGCGCCAAGCTGGTGCGCGATGTCGACGACATCCTCGAAGAATTTCCAACCCTCGCGCGCGTACACGCGCGCGCGCGTACGTACGCGTCTGCGCGCGCAGACAGATACGCGCCTGCGCGCGCGGATTCAGGACCGCAGGAGACGGCGCTTCGCGATGTTTGGGAATTGCTTGATCTGGATATTCCACGGCATCATGATGAGGTGGCCACCCAACTCGGGATCACGGCGGCGGAACTTAACCGTCGGATCACCGTGCTGGAAATGGGCAACTATATAATCGGCGACGCCGGCGGCCTGCGCCGTCACGGCCGCGTATCCTGAATCACACCATGGCAACGCCCCTGATCATCGTTGAGTCGCCGGCAAAAGCGAAAACGCTCAGCCGGTTCTTAAACGGCCAGTACGACGTACGGGCCTCGATGGGGCACGTGCGTGACCTCCCCAAGAGCCAGCTCGGGATCGACGTCGAGCATGGCTTCACCCTGGACTATGTCGTCATTCCGGGCAAGGAGTCCACCATCAGGGAACTGACGGCGGCCGCCAAGAAGGCCTCCCAGGTCCTGCTGGCATCCGATCCGGATCGCGAGGGTGAGGCCATCGCCTGGCACCTGGCGGCGGCGTTGCATCTCCGGGAGCCCCAGCGGATCGAGCTGCACGAGATCACCCCGACGGCCGTGCAGCACGCGCTGGAGACCCCCCGGCCCATGAACCAGGACCTGATCGACGCGCAGCAAGCCCGCCGGGTGATCGACCGGCTGGTGGGCTACAAGCTCAGTCCGCTGCTGTGGAAGAAGATCCGGCGCGGGCTCAGCGCCGGCCGGGTGCAATCGGTCGCCGTGCGGCTGGTGTGCGAGCGCGAAGCCGAGATCGAGCAGTTTGTCCCGGTCGAATCCTGGACGCTGGACGCCATGCTGGCGAAACTCGATCGTCCCGAGCGCCCCTTCTCGGCCAGGTTCGTCCGCAAGCAGGGGGACGAGAAAGACCTCGCGCTCTCGAAAGAGGCCGACGTGTCCGCCATCGTGGCGGCGCTCGACGGGGCGACCTACAAGGTCCTGGGGATCGAGACCAAGGACACCACCCGATCGTCGCGTCCGCCCTACATCACCAGCACCCTGCAACAGGATGCGTCCTCCCGGCTCAAGTTCGCCCCCAAGCGGACCATGCGGATTGCGCAGGGCCTGTATGAAGGCGTGGAGCTCGGCCCGCAGGGACCGGTCGGGCTGATCACCTACATGCGCACCGACTCGTTCCGCCTGTCGGACGAGGCCGTGACCGCGGCCCGCGCGTACGTCGGGCGCGCCTACGGCCCCAGCTACGCGCGGACCGACCGGCCACAGTGGAAGGCCAAAGGCCCGGTGCAGGATGCCCACGAAGCGATCCGCCCCACGGACGTCACCAGGACGCCGGAATCGATCGCGAGTTTCCTGTCTCCCGAGCAGCTGAAGATCTACCGACTGATCTGGCAGCGCTTTGTGGCCAGCCAGATGGCGCCGGCGCGCTTCGCCCAGACCGAGGCGATGGTGGGCGCCGGCGGGTATCTGTTCAGGGCCACCGGCTCGGTGCTGATGTTTGAGGGCTTCTACAAGGTATGGCCCAGGGACAGCGAGAACGATGAGGAGCGCGAGCTGCCGCCGCTGGCCGTGGACGAATTGCTGCAACTCCTTGAGCTCAAGCCGGAGCAGCATTTCACCGAACCACCGCCGCGGTACACGGAAGCCTCGCTGATCAAGGAACTGGAGAAGCGCGGCATCGGCCGTCCCAGCACCTATGCGCCGACCATTGACGTCATCCAGACCCGGCGGTACGTCCAGCAAGCCGAGCGGCGGCTGCATCCGACCGAGTTGGGCAAGACCGTCAATACCTGGCTGATCGAACACTTCCCGGACATCGTGGACGTGGGCTTCACGGCGGAGATGGAGGAAGAGTTGGACGAGATCGAAGAGGGCCAGCGGAAATGGGTGCCCGTGGTGCGCGAGTTCTATCGCCCGTTTGCCGGCACCCTTACCCGGGCCGAGGATACCGCTCGGGTCAAGGTCCCCCTTAAGGAGACGGGCGAGGACTGTCCGAAGTGCGTCAAGGAAGGCCGCCATGGCCGCCTCGTGTACCGCTTCAGCAAGCTCGGGGAGTTCGTCGGCTGCTCGCTCTACCCCGAATGCGACTACATTCAGGGCCGCTCCGACCAGCCCAAGGTGGCGCCGGTCGAGACCGGTGAGGCCTGCCCCCGCTGCGGGAAGCCGCTGGTGAATCGCACGGGGAAGCGCGGGGAATTCGTGGCCTGCTCCGGCTATCCCAAGTGCCACTACGTCAAGCGCGAGTTCCAGCCGGCGGAGGTGGTCGAAGGCCGCGTTTGCCCGCGGTGCAGCAAGCCGCTCTTGAATCGCAAGGGCCGCTTCGGGCAGTTCGTCGGGTGCTCCAGCTATCCGGACTGCCGCTACGTGGAGGCCGGCGCGCGCACCCCGGCGGTCATCGATCCCAGCCAGTTGCTGCCCGACGATCCCTGTCCCCGCTGCGGCAAGCCGCGGCTGATGCGCCAGGGCCGCTATGGCGAGTTCAAGACCTGCTCCGACTACCCCGCCTGCAAACCGGAGCGGAAAGCCCGAACCAAGGCGGCCCCCGCCATCCGGGTGAAGACGCCGAAACCGGCCGCCTGACGGCCTGACGCCTGTCCACGCTGCGCCCGAATCCACTGAAACGAAGTCGCATCTTGGGCGCGGCTGCGGCCTGAGCCCGAGGCCGGGCTCCGGGCGTCGTCTCCTGCGCGCGCTCGGTCACGCACCGACGGGTGCGCTCCCTCCCGTGCTCGTCGCCTCCTGCGGCTCGGCTCGTCCCGCATCCCAATCTGCTTTGTCCGCTCGGTCGACTCGGGCTTGAGTTTGAGTTCGCCGGAATTGGGCTATACTTCGCCGGAAATACTGCACGCCTTCCGACGGTAGGCCGAGGTGCCCGGGATACCGGGTTCGGCCGCCGGATGACGAAGGCGGAGGCGCAAACAAGGAGGTCGTCCCCGATGGCTCTCGTCACGCTCAAACAACTGCTCGAGGCTGGCGTCCACTTCGGCCATCAGACCAGCCGCTGGAATCCCAAGATGAAGCGCTACATCTTCACCGCGCGCAATGGGATCCACATCATCGATCTCCAGCAGACGGTCAAGCTGCTGGACGAAGCCTGCAACTGGGTGAAGGATGTCGTCGGCGGCGGTCGGGTGGTGCTTTTCGTCGGGACCAAGAAGCAGGCCCAGGAATCGATCGAGCTGGAGGCCCGTCGCAGCGGCATGCCCTACGTCAACCACCGGTGGATGGGCGGCATGCTGACCAACTTCACCGTCATCCGCAAGCAGATCGACCGGCTGAACGCGCTGCGGGCGATCCGCAACAACGGCGGTTTCACCGGGAGCAAGAAGCAGGTGACCAAGCTGGAGGACGAGCTCACCCGGCTGGAACGGTTCTTCGGGGGGATGGCCGACATGAAGAAGCTGCCCGGGGCCGTTTACGTCGTCGACCCGCGCAAGGAGCACATCGCGGTCACGGAGGCCCGCAAGCTGGGCATCCCCATCGTGGCCATCGTGGACTCCAACTGTGACCCGGATGAGATCGACAAAGTCATCCCTGGGAACGACGACGCCATCCGCGCCGTCAAGCTGATCACGAACAAAGTGGCCGACGCGTGCCTGGAGGCCCGCCAGCTGATCAGCCCCGAGGAGCTGGCGGCTGCCCCCGAGCTCGAAGTGCCGGTGGCGACCTACCAGCCCGAGGAAGAAGAGGAAGAAGAGGAGAAGGGCTTCGCCGGGATGCCCGAGATCGACGAAGCCGAGTTCTACGAGGACGAGTCCCTGGACGATGAGAAATAAGCGAGGCGATCGCCGTGGCTGACATCAGCGCCGACAAGGTGAAGCAGCTCCGCGAAGCCACCGCGGCTGGCATGATGGACTGCAAGCGCGCCTTGGAGGCAACCAACGGCGACCTGGAGAAAGCCAAGGATTGGCTGCGGCAGAAGGGGATGGCCAAGGCGGCCAGCAAGGCCGGCCGCACCGCCAGCCAGGGGCTGGTGCACGCCTACATCCATCACAATGGCCAGCTGGGCGTGCTCGTGGAGCTGAACAGCGAGTCCGACTTCGTGGCCCGCAACGAGGAATTCCGCCACCTGGCCCACGAACTGGCGGTCCACATCGCCGCCGCCAACCCGCGCTGGCTGCGCCGCGAGGATGTTCCCGCGGAGATCCTCAGCCGGGAAAAGGCCATCTATCAGGCCCAGGCGCGCGAGCTGAAGCGGCCCGAGAACGTCCTCCCCAAGATCGTGGAGGGCAAGCTCAAAGACTTCTACAAGCAGGACGTGCTGCTGGATCAGCCGTTTGCGAAGGACGACGCCAGGACGGTCGCCGAGGTGATCAAGGAAGCGATCGCGAAGCTAGGTGAGAACATAACCATCTCGCGCTTCGCCCGTTTCAAGGTGGGCGAGAGCCTCCCAGAGGAAGCATCGTAGAGAAAACGGCACCCGTGACCACCGCCAAGCCAGCGTCGGCCGTCCCGCGCTACAAGCGGGTCCTCCTCAAGCTGAGCGGGGAGGCGCTGACGTCCCCCGGTGGATTCGGCATCGACCCGGACATCGTGCACCGGATCGCCGAGGAAGTGGTTGGGGTTATGCAAACCTACGCTACCCAGGTGGCGATCGTGATGGGCGGCGGCAACATCATCCGCGGCGAGACGGCCAGCGCCAAGGGGATGAACCGGGTCACGGCGGACTACATGGGCATGCTGGCCACGGCCATCAACGCCCTGGCGCTGCTCGACGCGCTGGAACGCATCGGGCAACCCACGCGGGTGCAGTCGGCGATCCGGATGGACCAGGTGGCCGAGCCCTATATCTGGCGCCGGGCCGTGCGCCATCTGGAGAAAGGCCGAGTCGTCATCCTGGCCGGCGGCACGGGCAATCCCTACTTTTCGACGGATACCACGGCGGCCCTGCGGGCGGTGGAGATCGGCGCCCAGGTGGTCCTGAAGGCGACCATGGTGGACGGCATCTACAGCGCGGATCCGCTGAAGGACCCCACGGCCAAACGCTTTTCCCACCTGGAGTATCTCGACGTGATTAACAAGGAGCTGCGGGTGATGGACCATACGGCCATCACGCTTTGCAAAGAGAACAACCTCCCCATCGTGGTCTTCAATCTGCTTGAGCCGGGGAACATCGAGCGGGTGATCCAGGGCGACCAGAAGATCGGCACCTGGGTCGGGCCGTTGCGATGATCGAAGACAACCTGCGCGAGGCGGAGACCAAGATGCAGAAGAGTCTCGACGCGCTGGGCAAGGAGATCCTGACCATCCGCACCGGCCGGGCCAGTCCGGGGCTGATCGACCGCATCCCGGTCGAGTACTACGGGAACCCCACCCCCCTCAACCAGCTGGCCAGCATTACCGCCCCCGAGCCGCGCCTGATCGTGATCCAGCCGTGGGACCGGACGGTCATCACGGCGGTGGAGAAGGCGCTGCAGAAATCGGAGCTCGGCCTCAACCCGGCCAATGACGGCCAGGTGATCCGGGTGCCGATTCCGCCGCTCAACGAGGAGCGGCGCCGGGAATACGTGCGCCTGGTCAAGCGCTACGCCGAGAGTGCGCACGTGGCGGTCCGCAACATCCGCCGCGACCAGATGGAGAAGATCAAGGGTGCCGAGAAAGCCAAGCAGGTGTCGGCCGACGACGCCAAGCGCGCCAGCGAACGGCTGCAGAAGGTGGCCGATCGGTACATTGCGAAGGTCGATGAAGCGGCGGCCCGCAAAGAAGCCGAAATCATGGAGGTCTGAGCGGCACCGGTATCCATGACTCCCCCGGTTCACATCGGCATCATCATGGACGGCAACAATCGCTGGGCTCGCCAGCGGCTGTTGCCCCGAGAGGCGGGGCACCGGGCGGGGGTGGAATCGATCCGGCGGGTGGCCGAGGCCTGCGAGACGGCCGGGGTGCACGTGCTCACCGTGTACGGCTTCTCCACCGAGAACTGGGCCCGGCCGTCAGACGAAGTGGCGTTCCTGATGCAGCTCTTCGAGGAGACGATCCCCAGGGAGGTGGCCGAGCTGGCCGAGCGCGGGATCGAACTCCGCTTCTCGGGCAGGATTGAGGAGCTCTCGCCGTCGCTCCAGCAGCTGATGCGCGATGCCAACCTAAAGACCCGGGACAACGCGCACGCGGTGCTCAACATCGCGGTCAACTACGGTGGCCGCTCGGAGATCGTGGATGCCATCCGGGCCATGGCCCGCGCCGGCGCCGACCTGCGCACCCTGGATGAAGCCGCGGTGTCGGACTTCCTCTACACGCAGGGCCTCCCCGATCCCGACCTGATCATCCGAACCGCGGGCGAGATGCGGCTGAGCAACTTCCTGCTCTGGCAGAGTGCCTACGCGGAGTTCTACAGCACACCCACCCTGTGGCCGGACTTTGGCGAGGCTGACCTGGAACAGGCTCTGGTGGCGTACCAGAGCCGGGTCCGCCGATTTGGCGCTCGCCCGGAGGAGGAGGTGTCCCATCGAGCCCGCCAGGTCAACGGCTGACCGACCGTCGCCTGCCGGCCGGGCCAGCCTGCTCCCCCGGATCGGCAGCGCGGCCCTGCTGCTGGCCGCGGTGCTGGCAGCTCTGATTGCCGGCTCGGTCTGGGCCTACGCAGCGACCGCGGTGCTCCTGGGTGCGGCCCTCTTCGAGTATCGGCAGCTGACCCAGGCGCTCCAGGCGCCGGCGCCCTGGTGGCTGCTCTTCCCGCTCAGTTACGCACTCTTGCTGCGCGACCGCTGGCCGGCGCCGGTCGACCTGGCGCTCTTACTGGCCGCCGCCACCGTCATCGGGCTGGGAGCCATGGTCTTCCTGCGCGACTGGAGTCAGAGTTTTTTCCGCTGGGCCCTGGCGATCGGAGGCAGCCTCTACCTGGGATTCCTCCTGAGCTACTACCTGGCGCTCTACTTCCTCCACCAGCCCGACCCCAACCACCTGGGCTTCGGCACTGTGATCTTCACCCTGGGGGCGGTCTTCGTGGGAGACACGGCCGCCCTGCTGGCCGGGACCCGGCTTGGCCGGCACCCATTCTTCCCCCGGATCAGCCCCAAGAAGACTGTGGAGGGCGCGGTCGCCGAGGTGATCGCCAGCATGCTCCTCTTCGGGCTGTTCTCACCGCTGGTCAATATCTGGTTCCCACACAACGTGGTCCTGGGGCTGCTGATTGGGATCGTGGCCCAGGTCGGGGACCTGGTCGAATCGCAGCTCAAGCGGGCGGCCGGCGTGAAGGACGCCAGCCACCTGATCCCCGGCCACGGCGGCATCCTGGACCGGATCGATTCGGTGCTGCTGGTTGGTGTGGTGGTCTACTACTATCTGCGCGCCTTTCACCTGGGATGACGCGCCCCAAGCGCCTGGCGCTGCTGGGAGCCACCGGCTCCATCGGCCGGCAGGTTTGCGAGATCGTCCAGCGCTACCCCGAGCGGTTCGCCCTGCACGCCATGGTGGCCGGAACCGACGGGGCGGCCCTGCACGACCTGGCGGCGGCGCATCCCAGCGCGCAGACCCGGCTGGCCACGCCCGGCGAGGGTGACCCGGAGGCCGCCGCGGCGGCCATCGATGACCTCGTCCGGGATCCGGAGGTGGACCTGGTGGTGGTCGCCATCGCCGGCAGCGCCGCCCTGCGGCCGACCCTGGCCGCCCTGGAGGCGGGCAAGGACGTCGCCCTGGCGACCAAGGAAGTGCTGGTCATGGCGGGGGACCTGGTCCGCCAGCGGATGCAGCGCCATCACTCCCGGCTATTGCCCATCGACAGTGAGCACTCCGCCATTTGGCAGTGCCTGTGGGGCGAGCAGCAAGCGTCCGTGCGCCGGCTGATCCTGACCGGGTCCGGCGGCCCCTTCTTGCGCCGTCCCCTGGAGACCCTGTCGGCGGCGACCGTCGACGAGGCGTTGCAACATCCGCGCTGGAAGATGGGCCCCAAGATCACCATCGACAGCGCGACCATGATGAACAAGGGGCTGGAGATGATCGAGGCGCACTACCTCTTCGATGTCGCGTACCCGGCCATCGACGTGGTCATCCACCCCGAGGCGGTGGTGCACTCGATGGTGGAGTTCGTCGACGGGAGCGTGAAGGCCCAGCTCGGGGTGCCCGACATGCGTCTGCCGATCGCCGTGGCCCTGGCCTATCCCGATCGGATCCCCGACATCGTCCCCCCGCCCGATCTGACGGCGATCAAGGCGCTCACCTTTGAGCCCGTTGATCCGCAGCGATTCCCGGCGCTGGCCCTGGCCCGGACGGCTGCCCAGCAGGGCAGCGTGGCCACCGCCGTCCTCAACGCCGCCAACGAAGAGGCGGTGGCGGCCTTCCTCCGGGGTCGGCTGGGGTTCACCCAGATCGTCGCAACCGTCCAGGAGGCGGTGGCGCGGGAGCCTCGGTCGGTGGCCGAGGACCTGGAGGCCATCATGGGGGCGGACCGGCGCGCCCGGCAGTTCGTTCGAAAGGTCAGCGGGGCCGATTCCGACATACTGGAACGGAGGCTCCCAGCATGAACCCAGTCCTGCTCGTCGTGGTCGTCGTCCTCGTATTCAGCCTGATCGTGGTGGTGCACGAGGCCGGCCACTTCCTGACGGCCAAGGCGGTGGGCATCAGGGTCGACCAGTTCAGCGTCGGCTTCGGCCCCCGGCTCTTTGGGGTCACCCGCGGCGAGACCACTTATGCCGTCCGCGCCCTGCCCCTGGGCGGCTTCGTGAAGCTGGCCGGCATGGATCCCTCAGAGCAGGCCGGGCCCCGCGGGTTCAACGCCCACCCGCTCTGGCAGCGGTTGCTGGTGATCGTGGCGGGGCCGGTCCTGAACCTGGTGCTGCCGGTGGTCCTGTTCGCGGCCGTCTACGCCGTCGGATCGCCGGTCCAGGTGGTCAGCGTCGACAGCGGCACGCCCGCCCAGGCGGCCGGCGTCCAGGCGGGCGATGTCATCGTGGCCGTGAATGGCCACCGGGTGCAGCAGCAAAGCGACCTGCGCGCCATGGTCAGTGCCGCCGGCCAGGCTGGCGAGCCGGTGCAGCTGCAGGTGAGGCGGAACGGACAGCTGCTGGCCTTCACCATCACGCCGGTGAAGCGGGACCCGGGATACATCCTGGGCGTGCGTACCAGCCCGGGCGTCAAACAACTGTCGCCGCCGGCCGCGGTCTCCCAATCGGTCACGGATACCGCCGGCCTGGTGGTCGGCACCTTCCAGGGCTTCTACCGGCTGGCGACGGATAAGTCGCTGGGTGGCTTCTTCGGCCAGAACGGCATCCGCGGTCCGGTCGGCATCATGAAAACCACCGCCGATGAGGCTCGCGGCGGACCGGTGCCGCTCACTTTCTGGATTGGGTTCCTGAGCCTGAGCCTGGGGCTGATCAACATTCTGCCCTTCCCGGCGCTGGATGGCGGGCGGCTGGTGTTCTTACTCCTGGAGGGCATCCGGGGCCGGCCGGTCGATCCGATGCGCGAACAGATGGTGCATTATGTCGGGCTGGCCATCCTGTTCGGGTTCATCGCGCTGGTAACCTTCAACGACGTGTTTAGGTGATGGCTTGAGACCCAGACGTAAGTGTCAGCCGGTGCGGGTCGGTGACGTCATCGTGGGGGGCGCCGCGCCCATCGTGGTGCAGTCCATGACCAAGGCGGACACCCGCGACGCCGCTGCAACGCTGGAGGAGATCGCCCGGTTGAAGGACGTCGACTGCCGGATCGTGCGGGTGGCGGTGCCCACCAGGGAAGCGGCCGAGGCCATGATCGAGATCAAGCGCAAGTCGCCCCTGCCCATCATCGCCGACATTCACTACGACTACCCGCTGGCCCTGCTGGCCATGAAAGCCGGCGTGGACGGGCTGCGCCTGAACCCCGGGAATATCCGCGATCCCGACAAGGTCAAGGAGATCACGGCCATGGCCAAGGAGCGGGACATCCCCATTCGGATCGGCGTCAACTCCGGCTCCCTACCCGGCCGGCCGAAAGAGGGGGAGGGGAGGCGCCCGCCCCTGGAGGAGGTGGTGGAGGCCATGGTCAGCGCGGCCCTCGGCCACATCCGCATCCTGGAGTCCCTCGACTTCAACCAGATCAAGGTCTCCATGAAGGCGTCCGACCCGCCCACCATGATCGCGGCCAACCGGGCCATCGCCGGCAAGATCTACTACCCGCTGCACCTGGGCGTAACCGAGGCCGGCCCGCCCGGAACGGGCTCGGTGAAGAGTGCGGTCGGCATCGGCGTCCTGCTGGAGGAAGGGATCGGTGACACCATCCGGGTGTCGCTGGCTGGCGATTCCGTGCAGGAGGTCGAGGTCGGCTACGGCATCGTGAACGCCCTCTCCGAGAAACCGACCGGCCCGAACCTGATCGCCTGTCCCATGTGCGGCCGCCTGGAGATCGACATGCTGCCCATGGTGGCCGAGGTAGAAAAGGCGCTGAAGAAGATCAAGCGGCCGATCAACGTCTCGGTGATGGGCTGCGTGGTCAACGGCCCTGGTGAAGGCCAGCACGCGGACATCGGCATCGCCGGGGGGAAGGGCAAGGGCATCCTGTTCAAGCACGGGAAGATCGTGGGCACCTTCCCGGAAAAGGAACTGGTGCCGGCCCTGCTGCGCGAGCTGGATGCCATCGCCCGGGAAGACGAGCAAAAGCTGGCGTCCTAGGCCCTCTCGGGTGCTCGCCCGAAAGCCAGCTACAGCTTTGGTGTCGGTGGCAGGGATACGGTCGGGGTGGGGAGCGGCAGTGAGGTCGGCGTGGGTAGGGGGAGCGGGGTCGGCGTGGGCGGCACAGATATGCCTGTCGGCGTCGGGAGCGGGTTAGCCGTGGGGGACGGTCCCGGGACGCCGGGGCTGTTCGGGCTCGCCGACGCAGTAGGCGTCGGGACGACCGGGGTGCCGCTCGTCGCGCTGGGCCCGGGGCTGGCCGTCGCCGGAGCGGTGTCGTGCCGGGCATCGGCGATGACCCGCGCCGACAGCGGCGCCAGCTGGCCGCTGCCGTGGCCGCTGTAGCCGGGCGCGGTCAGTACGTGGACGTTGACTGGCAGCGCCAGGGTCGTCGGAGGGGCCGATCCGCGCAGAGCCGCCAGCCAGAAAGCCAGGCCCAGGCACAGGGCGGCAGCCAGCGGAACGGCCCAGTGGGTAGCCCGCCTCATGATGCCTTGATCTCCGCGTGTTCGACGATGGCGGCGATCGCCTGGCGACGGGCCACGAATGCGGTCACGACGTCGGGGTCATAGCGCACCCCGGACTCGACGATGATCGCCCGGGTGGCGGCTTCCGGGCTCAGCGCCCGCCGGTACGGTCGCTCCGACGTCAGGGCATCAAAGACGTCGGCCACGGTCAGGATGCGGACCAGCAGCGGGATGCCCGAGCCGGCGATGCCGTCCGGATAGCCCGCGCCATCCCAGCGCTCGTGATGATGCAGCACACCAGGCAGGCTGGGCTGGAGGAACCGCAGGCCTTTCAGCATCTCGTACCCGATGCGGGGGTGCTCCTGCATGGTGCCCACCTCTTCGTCATTGAGCTGGGTGGGCTTGTGCAGCACGCGGTCGGCAATGCCGATCTTGCCGACGTCATGCAGCAGGGCCGACCGCCGCAGCGCCAGGCGTGCCCCGGGATCCAGGCCCAGGGCCGCCGCGATCTCCGCGCTGATAGCAGCCACGCGTTCGGAATGGCCGAAGGTATAGGCATCCCGGGCGTCGATGGCCCGGGCCAGGGCTTCCATGCTGCTGAAGTAGATCTCCTCCAGCTGCCCCGTCTTGTCGGCCAGGCTGGCGGCCATATGGTTGAACGACTGGGCGAGCGAGCCGATCTCGTCCCGGGAGCGCACCCGGGCTCGGTAGCCGAGGTCCCCGGCGGCAATCACTCGGGTGGCCGTGGCCAGCTCCTCCACCGGCCGGGTGATCCACCACGCCACCAGCGCGCCCGCCAGCAGCGTCAGCAGCCCGGCCGCGGCGAAGATGGCCGTCAGCAGCACGCGCAGCTGCGCCAGCAGGGCGGTCAGGCCGTCGGCATTCAGGGACGTTCCCAGGTAGCCCAGCGGGTGCCCGCGCAGCGTCCAGTCACTGAAGAGGGTGCCGACCTGGTGACCCTCACGGACCTCCATGACCCGGATCGCCTGGCTGGCGGTGACCTGCTGGCGGACGGCTTGATTGAGGAAGCGGGCGGCCGGCAGGGTTGAGCTCAAGAGGCTGCCGTGGCCGTCGTAGAACGAGGACCCGGGGATGCTATGGGCGACGTCAGCCACGGACTCCCCGATCAGGATGGCGCCCACCGCCTGGACCCGGCTGTTCCAGACCGGTCCGATCCAGTAGAGCTCGGGCTGGGGCAGCCCGGCGTCCAGAAAGACGTTGCGCTCGCCCATCCCATCGGTTCGTCCCGCCAGAGCATCCTGGACCGGGGGAAGCGGAGACAGCTGGGAGTCGATGTTTGGCAGGGTGACGGGCCCCGCGGGGCTGCCACCGACCCCGAGCAGCTGGTGTCCGCCCCTGTCCAGGACGCGAAGCTCCAGATTGGTCGGTGTGCTGTTGCCGGCCAGCGGCGTGAGCAGCCGGGCCAGGGTCCCGCGATCGCCGCCGGAAACCGCTTCCGGAACGCCCAGGGTGTCGGTGGCCGCCCGCAGCTGAGCCAGCCGGTCGGTTTCGAGGACCTCCAGCCGATCGTTGGCCAGCAGGCTGGCGCGCAGCAGGCCGGCATCGAACTCGGCGGCGGCGGCGACCGACAGCCGGGCCGTCGCCAGCCAGGTTCCCAGGACGCCCACCAGCAGCAGGACCACGAAGAAGGGGACGATGATCTTGGCGCGGATCGGTAGGTACACGCTGTCCGACACGATCATCTCGATGACGGGTTGCGCCGCGAGTTTCGTCCTGCCCAGATCGGCCGGCTGAATGGCGCAGCCAGGCCGGCCGAATGGCCTACTGCCCGTATAATCGTCAGCCACATGCCAGCCGGCAGTGACGACGGGTTCGTCAAGGACATCCGCAAACAGTCTCAGGACTTCCCGGGCTGGTACAACGACGTGGTCCGCAAGGCCGAGCTGGCGGATAACTCACCCGTCGCAGGGTCCATGGTCATCCGCCCGTATGGGTATTCCCTCTGGGAAAACATCCGTGACCCGCTGGACGCGCTGATCAAGCAAACCGGCCACGAGAACTGGTACTTTCCGGCCCTGATTCCGCTGAGCTTCCTGCAGAAAGAGAAGGAGCATGTGGCGGGCTTTGCGCCCGAGTTTCAGCTGGTGACCCATGGCGGTGGCAAGGAACTCGAGGAACCGCTCGTCCTGCGGCCGACCTCCGAGACCATGATCGCCAGCGTCCTGCGAAATTACATCCAGTCGTACCGCGACCTGCCAGTGCTCACCAACCAGTGGAACAACGTCTTCCGCTGGGAGCTGCGCACCCGGTTCTTCCTGCGCACGCGCGAGTTTCTATGGCAGGAGGGGCATACCTTCCACGAGACGGCCGCGGAGGCCGAGGAAGAGGTTGACCGGATGCTGGAGTGCTACCGCCAGATCTGTGAGGACTGGTGCGCCATGCCGGTCTTCCTGGGCCGGAAGTCCGAAACCGAAAAGTTCGCCGGGGCCCAGTACTCCACCGCGGTGGAAGCCATGATGAAGGATGGCAAGGCACTCCAGGCCGGCACCTCGCACTACTTCGGGCAGAATTTCACGCGGGCGTACGACCTGACCTTCACCGACCGGTCCAACCAGCGGGAGCATCCCCACTCCACCAGCTGGGGCATGTCCACCCGGATGGTGGGGGCCGTGGTGATGGCCCATGGCGACGATTTCGGGCTGCAGCTCCCGCCGCGCATCGCGCCCATCCAGGTGGTGGTCGTCCCGATTTTTCGGACTGAGGACGAAAAGTCTCAGATCCAGGAAGCACTGGGTCCGGCGCTGCATCCCGCCGGCGGCGTCCGCATCAAGGTCGACTGGCGGGATGAGCGGCCCGGCTTCAAGTTCAACGAATGGGAGCTCAAGGGCGTCCCCCTGCGCATCGAGGTGGGGCCTCGCGACCTGGCCAAGGGGGAGGTCCTCCTGGTCCGCCGCCTCGACCGGAGCAAGAAGGAGTCCGTGCCGCTGCCCATGCTAAAGAGCCGGCTGCCGGAGGCGCTGAGCGAGATCCAGCAAGCCATGTATGCGCGAGCGCTGCAGTTCCGGACCGAGCACACCGTGCGCCTCGACTCGCTGGCCGCCATGGTCGATTTCTTCGAGCATCAGATCGGGTTCGTGATCACGCCCTGGTGCGGCCGCGCCGAGGACGAGAAGCTGGTGCAGGAACGGACCGGCGGCGCCACCACGCGCGTCATCCCCAAGAACGCCGCCAAGCCGGCCGGAGCCTGCGCCGTCTGTGGCACGCCCGCCGTCAGCGACGTCATCTGGGCGAAGGCCTATTAGCCGGCGTCGGCCTGGTGCGTGGCGGCAGCCGGCCCGGCGCGTCTCCATAATTTGGGTACAAACACTCAAGAGGACCGAAGCCCATGCAATTCGCCGACCTGGTCGCCAAGGTGGGATACCTGCCGCCGCAGGATCTGGAGGTCCTCTCGCGTGCCTATGAGACGGCCGCCAGCGCCCACCACGACCAGAACCGGCTCTCGGGCGAAAAGTTCATCGAACACCCCCTAGCGGTGGCCGCCATCCTGGCCGACCTGCAGATGGACCGCGACACGTTGGCCGCGGCCATCCTGCACGACACCGTGGAGGACACCCACCTGACGGTGCAGGACCTGGAGCAGAGCTTCGGCCCCACCGTGGGCAAGCTGGTGGCGGGCGTCACCAAGCTGGAGCGGATCTCGTTCCACAGCCAGGAGCAAGCGCAGGCCGAGAACGTCCGCAAGATGCTGGTGGCCATGGCCGAAGACATCCGGGTGGTGCTGACCAAGCTGGCCGACCGGCTGCACAACATGCGCACCGTGAACTTCCTGCCCCAGGAGCGCCGCAAGGCCATGGCGCAGGAGACGCTCGACATCTACGCCCCGCTGGCCCACCGGTTGGGCATGTGGGGCATCAAGTGGGAGCTGGAAGACCTCTCCTTCGCCGAGCTCCACCCCGACAACTACCAGGACATCGTCAAGAAGATCGCGCGCAAGCGAAAGGAACGCGAGGCCTACGTCAACGACGTCACCGAGATCCTGCAGCGCGAGCTGACCGCGGTCGGGATCAAGGCCGAGACCACCGGCCGGCCGAAGCACGTCTACAGCATCGCCAACAAGCTGGCCCTGGGCAAAGACTTCGACGAGATCTATGACCTCTCCGCCATCCGGGTGCTGACGGACTCGATCAAAGATTGCTACGGCGCCCTGGGGGTCATCCACTCGCTCTGGAAGCCCATCCCCGGCCGGTTCAAGGACTACATCGCCATGCCCAAGTCCAATGGGTACCAGTCGCTGCACACGACCGTGGTCAGCCACACCGGGGAGCCGATGGAGATCCAGATCCGGACCCACGAGATGCACCGGACGGCCGAGTGGGGCGTGGCCGCCCACTGGACGTACAAGGAAGGGGCCGGGAAGGACGAGCGCAAGCTGGACCAGCGGTTCGCCTGGCTGCGCCAGCTGATGGACTGGCAGAAGGAGGTCCTGGACGCCGAGAAGTTCGTGGACGCGGTCAAGGTCGATGTCTTCCAGGACGAAGTGTTCGTCTTTACGCCGAAGGGCGATGTGCTGGCCCTGCCGTCGGGCGCCACCACCGTCGATTTTGCCTACCGCATTCACACCGAGGTGGGCCACCGCTGCATTGGCGCCAAGGTCAACAACCGCATGGTTCCGCTGGACCACGCCCTCGAAAACGGCGACATCGTGGAGATCGTCACCTCCCGCGGCCCCCACGGCCCGAGCCGCGATTGGCTGAGCTTCGTCAAGACCGCCGGCGCGGCGCAGAAGATCCGGGCGTGGTTCAAGAAGGAGCGGCGCGAAGAGAACATCACCAAAGGCAAGGAGTTGCTGGACAAGGAGTTCCGCCGGATGCAGCAGCGACCGATTGCCTCCTTGAGCGAAGCGCAACTGCTAGAGCTGGCGAAGGAATTCCGATTCAACGACCTGACCGACTTCTACGCGGCCATCGGCTACGGTGACGTCAGCCCGTACGCCGTGCTGGTGAAGGCGGCGGCCGGCGACCAGCCGGACAGCAGCGGGGAGTTCCCGCTCATCCCCTTCGTCCCCCAGTTCAAGCCGACCGGGGAGGTGCGGGTCAAGGGCGAGAGCGGTGTCCTCTCCCAGATCGCCCGCTGCTGCAAGCCGGTTCCGGGCGACGCCATCGCCGGGTACATCACCCGCGGCAAGGGCATCAGTGTGCACCGGGCAACCTGTCCGAACATCGTCAATGCCCAGAGCCGGGAGCGGCTAGTTGATGTGGAGTGGGATACCGGCGGCCGGCAGCTCTACCAGGTTGGCATCAAGATCGAGGCCTGGGACCGCACCGGCTTGCTGCGCGACATCGCCACGGTCATCGCCGAAAACAAGATCAACCTCACCGGAGCCGAGGTCCAGGTTTACGACGATAAGACGGCGGTGATCTCGACCACCGTGGAGATCAATAGCCTCACGCAACTGAGCCGGCTGATGGAGCGGCTGGAAACGGTCAAGGACGTGCACACCGTTGCCCGGGAAGGAAACCTGGCTGCCAGTTAGCCGCTGAAGACTGGCACGGACGTGGCGACTTTAGGCATTCCGTAACGGCGTGCGCCTAGCATCGGCGTGGCCAAAGGGGCCGACCCATGGGTGCCACCTCCAATCCTCGCCGCGCGCTGGCCGGCTACCTGACGGTAGCGGCCGGCATCGCCCTGCTGTTTGGGGTGGTGGCGCTGGCCGCTCTCCGTCCCGCGGACGGACTGGCCTGGGTCCGGCTGCCCCAGCTGGGCGCCGACTTCGGACTCGATCCCGGTCTGAAGACTCGACCGCTGCGCTCGACCATCGTTGCCGAGGCGTTACAGGATCGTCTCGACGGCTCAACAGGCTCCGAGGCGAGTCTCGTTATTCCTCCGATCCTGGCCATGACCGCGCCCAACGCCGTCCCCAGCGCGGCTGGTCCGGGGAGACCGGTGGCTGTCGGGAAGCCAGTGCCCAACCCGAGCGCTGCGCCGAGCCCCACGCCAATCGCGACGGCCAGCCCCACGGCCAGCCCTACGCCGGCCCCAACGCCCGCTCCAACTCCCTCGCCGACCCCGTGCAACCGGGGTGGCGGCGCCGGCGCCGGGACTGGAAACTGCAAACGGTGAGGGCGGTGAGGCTGACCCAGCTGATCAGCCGGCTGCCTGGCTTGCCCTCCCTTCGTATCCGGACCCAGATCATTGCCCCCTTCCTACTATTGATGGTGATCCTGGGCATCGTGGGCACCTATCTCACCACCAGCCTGGTGGCCAGTTCGCTGGAGCAACGGATCGCCGGCCAGCTGGTCCAAGCGCAGGACGCGGCCCTGGATGGCGCGGCCAACCTTCAGGCCCGCCAGGTGGCCGCTATCCGGCTGGTCGCCAACACGGAGGGGGTCGACGCGGCGATCCTCCGGGCTGATCAGGCCGCCCTGAAACAGCTGGTCGTGCCAATCGAGGTCAACAACCGGCTGGGAAGCGTGAAGATCTTCGATGTCCAGGGCCGCACGCTGCTCGAGATCGAGCAACCGAACCCGGCCAACCCGGGTGGCCTCACCTTCCAGGGCGGCACCGACCTGTCCGCAGAGCCGCTGATCGCCCAGGTGCTGCATGGGAACTACGACGCCCTGGGCGACAAGTGGGTGGGGTACACGGGCAGCCCACCCTCGACCCTGGCGGCCGCCGGACCGGTCCTCAGCCACGACCAGGTGGTGGGTGGCATCTTGCTGGAGACCCCCCTGTCCTCGGTGCTGGCCGAGATGCGGAGCAAAGCCATGGCCGACGTGGTGCTGCTCGATCAAAACGGGCAGCTGCTCGGGTCCACGCTCCCCGGCGTGGGCAGAGACGTGCTGGACGAGCGCACCCGCTCCTACCTGGGCCTGGCGTCGCCCGGCCGGGCCGCTCGCCGGACCCTCGATGTGGGCCAGCACCCCTATGAGTTCCAGTTCTCGTTGTTCTACCTGCGCCAGCGCCCGGTGGGCTTCCTGGCTGTCGCCCTCTCACGCCAGACCGTGGTGGACGCGGGCGTCCGATCAGCCCTGCAGATGACCATCCTCTTCACCGCCATGGTGCTGCTCCTGCTCATCATCGGGTACATCCTGGCACTGCGGATCACGCGCCCCATCGACGACCTGGTGGCCGGCACCGCGGCCGTGGCCCGCGGCGAGCTCGGCCGCCGTCTTCAGGTCCGCCGGCGGGATGAGCTGGGACATCTGGCCGACGCCTTCAATGCCATGACCGAGGACCTGCAGGAGCGGACCCGCGACCTGCACGAGCAGATGGGCCGCCTGGCTGCCCTGCATCAGACCCGCGTGGGATTGGGACGCCGGGGGGAACCCGCAGAGATGGCCGAGGCCATTCTCGGGGTCAGCCTCAAGGCGCTGGGGATCGAAACCGCACTCCTCCTGTCCCGCAACGGGGAGACTCAGCGGGTTGAGCCCCGCGCCTTGGTGGGTTTTGGGGCAGACTCGGCCGACCTGCTGCACCGCTTCGAGCAGGTCGACCTGGCGGAAGGGTTCGATCTGGAACGTGAGACCGACATCGAGACCGTCGAGGACCCCTCACTGGACGGCCGACCTGCCATGCGGCTCTTCGGTCAGGCGGCCGGAGTCGACCGCGCCCTGGTGGTGCCCCTCTCCGGTGGCGCCGAGACGGCCGGCTACCTGCTGCTGGGGGCGCCGGCCGGGTACGTGCCGCCCCAGCAGGACGTTGAGGTGCTGCAAACCATCGCCACCGAGGTGGCCCTCATGGTCGAGAACATCGACCTGCAGCGCAAGACCGAGGTACAGGCCCGCCGGCTCGACCAGGCGATCATCGCCCTGGAGAAGATCTCCCAGGCGCTCACCACGGTGACGGTTGGCGCGGACAACCTGCTGCGGGCCGTGGCCCGGGCCACCATGGAGATCCTCGAGGTGCCCTACGCCTCCATCCACCTGACCAAACCCGAGTGGCGCGACCGGTTCGCCGACGTGGCCGTCGGCCCGGCCTCGCGCAGCGAAATGCATGCGGTGCGGGTCAGCGCGGGCGCCCTGTCGCGCCGGATGGCCGGTTCGGCGTCGCTGGTCGAGCTCGACCTGGCCAATGAACCTCGCCTGCCGCAGCGGCTGTTGGAAAAGGTGGGCCTGCAGCGGGCGGTGGGGGTCTCGATGACCCTGGGCGGGGCCGTCGTCGGGACCCTGGCGATCCATATGCGGGTGCCGCGCACCCTGGAGCAGAGCGAGTTGCGCGTCCTCCAGACGCTGGCCAACCAGGCGGTCATTGCCATCGAGAACGCCTTCCTCTTCGAAGAGACCCGTCACCTGGCCATGACGGACGGGCTGACCGGCGTGGCCAACCACCGCGGCTTTGAGGCGCGGCTGGAGCGCGAGCTGCAGAGGGCTCGCCGGTCACGCGAGCGGCTGGCCCTGGTGCTTTGCGACCTCGATCATTTCAAGGAGATCAACGACACCATCGGCCACCTGGCGGGGGACGCGGTGCTGCGTTACCTGGCCGAGCAGGTCCTCACTCCGGAGGTGAGGCCCAAGGACCTGGTCGCCCGCTACGGCGGCGATGAGTTCGTGCTGGTTCTTCCCGGGGCAGACGCCCGGGTCGCGGCGGGCGTCGCCGAGCGAATCCGGCAAGCCGCCATGCGGCCGCTGGTCTTCGAGGGCCGGGTCATTTCAAACCTGTCCATGAGCCTGGGGATCGCCAGCTTCCCGAAAGACGGCGACACGCGCGAAGCCCTGGTGCAGGCGGCCGACCGGGCGCTGTACCTGGCCAAGCGCGAGGGACGCAACCGCACTGCCCGCGCCGACGAGCCCGCCACGCAGGCACGCGCCAGCTAAGGCCGGATCCACCGAATCGGGCTCAGCCGAATCGGCCGGGCTAAACCCCCTTGCTAAGCTTTGGCAAACCATGGCGCCAGTTGCGCAGCGTCCGCGCGGGACGCAGGACATCCTGCCGGCGGAGCAACTGTACTGGCAGGAGATGACTGGCGCCGCCGAAGCCATCGCCATCGCCCGCGGTTATCAACGCATCGATACGCCGATTTTCGAGGCGACCGCGCTCTTTGTCAGAAGTGCAGGAGAGACGTCCGATGTGGTGACCAAGGAGATGTACACGTTCCCCGATCGCGGTGGGCGATCGATGACGCTTCGGCCCGAAGGGACCGCCCCCGTGGTCCGCGCCTACTTTGACGCCGGTCTCGACCGGGAACGGCAGCCGGTTCGCCTCTACTACCTTGGGCCGTTCTTCCGGTACGACCGGCCACAAGCCGGCCGCTACCGACAGTTCCATCAATTCGGGGTGGAGGCCATCGGCGACGCCGCCCCCGGCCTCGATGTCGAGGTGATCGCCCTCGGCTGGCGCTGGTTCGCCTCGCTGAGGGTCTCGGGCGTCAGTCTGCAGGTGAACAGCATCGGGGATGCCACCTGCCGTCCCCGGTATCGCGAGGCGCTCCGCGACTATTTCCGCCCCTACCTGGACGCCTTGTCCGAGAACGATCGAAGCCGGTTTGAGCGAAACCCGCTCCGCCTGCTGGATTCGAAGGATCCAGACGCCGTTGCGCTCCAGGCCAGCGCTCCCCGGACTCTCGACTTCCTGTGCGACGCCTGCCGCCGGGCGTTTGCGGAGGTGGAAGGCGGCCTCCAGCAGGGTGGCATTCCCTACGTCGTGAATGCGCGATTGGTTCGCGGGCTCGATTACTACACCAGGACGGCCTTCGAGTTCTGGCACGAAAGCCTCAGTGGCGCCCAGAACTCGTTGGGTGGCGGTGGTCGCTACGATGGTCTGGCGGCCGACCTCGGCTATCGGGACACCCCGGGTGTGGGCTTTGCCCTGGGCCTCGAGCGAACGGCCACCATCCTGAAATCTCGGGAGATTGGTCCTGGCCTGTACGCGATCGCCGTGGACGACTCGGCTTTTCCCCTCATGCAACAGCTCGCGGAAGAATTGCGCACACGGGGCGTGGCCGTGATCGCCGATGTTTCGACTGCCCGGCTCGATGCGAAACTGGGCCGGGCGTCGAAGATGCATGCACGGCTGGCCTTGCTCGTCGGTCTCCAAGAAGATCCGGTTGATCATGTGACCGTGCGAGACCTGCGCCTCAAAAAACAGGAGTCGATCCACCGCGACCGGGTGCTGCCGCGCGTGCTCGAAATGCTGGCAGCGCCGCCGGCGGGGGCGGCATGAGCCTGACGCCACGGGTCCGGGGCGGGACCCTGCGAGCCACCGATGCCGGGCATCCCGTGGACCTCTACGGCTGGGTGCACCGGCGGCGAGACCACGGCGGCCTGATCTTCATCGACCTCCGCGACCGATCGGGTCTGGTGCAGGTGCAATTCCACCCCGACCGGGCCGGGGCATTCACCCGGGCCGGAGACCTGCGGCTGGAATTCGTCGTCCATGTCCACGGCACCGTCCGTCGCCGCCCTCCTGGTGCCGAGAACCCCACGCTGCCGACCGGAGAGATCGAGGTGGAGGCCGAGGCGCTGGAGATCCTGAACCGGTCGAAGACGCCCCCGTTCCCGGTGAACGAACGCAGCGAAGCGGATGAGTCGCTGCGGCTGCGCTATCGCTACCTGGATCTCCGCCGCATAGAGATGACGCGCAACCTGGAGCTTCGCCACCGCATGGTCAAGGCCATCAGGGACTTCCTCGACCGGGAGGGCTTCCTGGAGATCGAGACCCCGGTGCTGATTCGGAGCACCCCGGAGGGCGCGCGCGATTACCTGGTGCCCAGCCGGGTCAACCTCGGCCGCTTCTACGCGCTGCCCCAATCGCCGCAGCTGTACAAGCAGATCCTGATGGTGGCGGGCTACGACCGGTACTTCCAGATCGCCCGCTGCTATCGCGATGAGGACTTGCGAGCCGACCGGCAGAACGAGTTCACCCAGCTCGACCTGGAGATGTCATTCGTCACCGAAGACGACGTGCTGGATGTCACCGAGCGCTGCTTCGCCTATGTCTGGCAGACCGTCCTGGGTCGCGCCGTGCCGGTCCCGTTCCGCCGCGTCACGCACGCCGATGCCCTGCTCCGGTATGGCGTGGACAAACCGGACCTCCGCTATGGCCTGGAGCTGGTCGACCTGACGCCGCACTTTCAGAGCACGGGATTCCAGGTGTTCCGCCAGGCCCTGGCCCAGGGCGGTGCCATTCGGGGGCTGCGGGTGCCCGGCGGCTCGGCGCTCGGTCGCAAAGAGATCGACGCCTTGACCGAGGTGGCCAAGACGGCGAAAGCGAAGGGGCTGGCCTTCTGGTACCAGGAGGCTCTGGAATGGCGGTCGCCGATCACCAAGTTCTTCACCGCCGAGGAGCTGGGCGCGCTGCAAGGGGCGACCGAGGCCCGGCCGGGCGACCTCGTGCTGGCGGTGGCGGACCAGCCCCGGGTGGCGGCCGGCGCGATGGGGGCCATCCGCAAGGCGGTGGCGGAGCGCCAGAGCCTGATCCCTGCGGACGCCTTCGAATTCGCCTGGATCACCGAGTTCCCCATGTATGCCCGCAACGAGGAAACCGGCCAGATCGAGGCGGAGCATCATCCCTTTACAGCGCCGCACCCGGCCGACGTCGACCTGATCGAGACCGACCCGCTCCGGGTCCGGGCGCGCAGCTACGACCTGGTGCTCAACGGGATCGAGCTGGCCTCGGGCAGCATCCGAATCCACGACCCGGGGCTGCAGCAGCGGATTTTCGCCCAGCTCGGCTGGACCAAAGAAGAGGCCGCTCGCCGGTTTGGCTTCCTACTGGAGGCGTTCGAATACGGCGCCCCCCCGCACGGCGGCATCGCCCCCGGGATCGACCGGGCGGTGATGCTGGCCGCCGGTGAGCAGACCATCCGGGACGTGATCGCCTTCCCCAAGAACCAGCAGGCGCAGGAGCCGATGACCGGAGCCCCAGCCACGGTCGACGTTGCCCAGCTGCGAGAGCTGGGCCTGGAGCTGCGGGCGCGGCCGGAACGTGGCGCGTAACAAAGCAGCCAACCCGTAACTGGCGCTGTGCCCTCCCGTCGTGGAAGGCCCGGATGCCTCTATGCCAGACGCAAGGTCGCGCCCATAAAGTGGGCCCCAGTGAACTTCCTCGGCGCGCGTTGGGCTGTCGGAACGTTTGCCGGTGTGGCCCTGGGTCTCGGATCGATGGCCCCGGCCGCCGCGCAAACCGCCCAGCCGGCGCCGGCGCCCACCACGGTCTATGCGCCCCTGGCGCTCAGCCAGGCGACGGTGGCGCGCACGACCTTCTATGTCACCCCGCCGGCCAGCCTGCTGACGTCGGGTGGGGTGCCCTTCACTCTGGGCAACGCCTTTTGGCTGCACTATGGGGACGCCCCGGCTACGGCGACCATGAACTATGACAGGCCGTTGGCGGTGTACCTGTTGATCAACACCACCTGGACCGACGCCGCCTTCGCCGGGCAGACGGTGGGCACCGTGCACCTGACCTACAGCGATGGCACCTCCAAGGACACCACCCTGGTGGTCGGCGCCAACATCCGGGAATGGGAGTACGGCGTCAGCTGGACCGCCAATACCCTGTCGAGCTCGTCCACGGTGTCGGTGTGGCAGGGCCAGGGCCAGGCGGCGCAGGGCGGCGCCATGGGCACCATCGACATGCTGACCATCTCGGCCACCCCGACCTCACCCAGTGCGCATCTAACGGGTGTCCGGGTGTCGGACACCAACAACAGCCACATGGGCCTCGTCTTCCAGGGGCTGACCGTCCTCTACGACCCGGTCATCCCTCGGCCGGGCGAGTCGGATGACACGCCGGCGGTCGTGCACAGCCAGGCACCCGAGCACTCCAACTCGCAGAACTTCACTGGCACCGCTCCCCGGCATGCTGGCAAACATCGCCACCTCGGCGACGACGAGAACGATGGGGAGGGCTCTGGCGACTAGATCGACGGGGTGACACCTCGGAACGGGACGGCAAATTGTGACGCCGCCTGTGCCGCCTCGTTACCGACGTCAGCGTCCTTCCACGACCCACGTAAGGTACGCAACATACCGTAGGAGCGTGAACCCCATGCGGATGAGCTGGATCGGTGCGCCGCTGGTGGGCGTGGCCCTTGGACTCAGCTCGGTGGTCCCGGCCGCCGCCGGCCACACGCCGCCCACCGGCACCACGGCCTATGCGCCGGTGGCGCTCACCCAGGCGACGGTGGCTCGGACGACGTTTTACGTCAACCCGCCGGCCAGCCTGCTGACGTCGACTGGAGTGCCCTTCACCCTGGGCAACGCCTACTGGCTGCACTACGGGGACGCCCCGGCCAGCCTGAGCATGAACTATGCCAAGCCGCAGACGGTCTACCTGTTGCTCAATACCTCATGGACCGACGGCGCCTTCGCCGGGCAGACGGTGGGCACCGTGCACCTGACCTATAGCGACGGCACCTCCAAGGACACCGCCCTGGTGGTGGGCGCCAACATCCGGGAGTGGGAGTTCGGCGTCAGCTGGACCGCCCACACCCTGTCGAGCTCGTCCACGGTGCCGGTGTGGCAGGGCCAGGGCCAAGCGGCGCAGGGTGGCGCCATGGGCACCATCGACATGCTGACCATCTCGGCCACCCCGGCCTCACCCAGTTCGCATCTGACGGGTGTGCGGGTGTCGGACACCAACAACCGCCACATGGGCATCGTGTTCCAGGGGCTGACCGTGCTCTACGACCCGGTCCCGCCTCGGCCGGGCGAGTCGGATGACACGCCGGCCGTGGTGCACAGCCAGGCGCCCGAGCACTCCAACTCGCAGAACTTCACGGGCGTGTCGCCGGCCAAGGGCGATCACGACTAGCAACCGGCTACAGTAGCGAGGGTTGCCTCTCGCCTTTCCGCCCGTATTCATCCTGGCGCTGCTGGTCGCGCTGATCGGCACCCAGGCGGCCTACCTGGGACGCCCAGGCCGACCCAATTACCTGGCTCGGCTCGGGCTTTCGGTGGCGGCCGTGGGGGCTGGGGAAGCACTGGCCGCCCTGGGCGTGGGGGCCGGGCTGGCGGCGGGGGACCTTCATGTGGTCAACGACCTGGTCCTGCTCACGGTGGCCCAGTGGGGTGGCACGCGCTGGGCGCGCCGGCAAAATCCCGGGGTTTAAGCGTGTCCGGGTTTAGGTCACCTTCGGCGGAGGTAAGAGAAAGGCGAGTGTATAATCCGCTCACTCGAGGCGACCGACGGGAGGCGTGGGGTGCAAAACCTCTGGGAATGGGCTGTGCTGGTGGCTGCCATCGGGTTCTTCGTGGTCAGCGTCATCCTGTCCTACGTCCTGATTCGGGTCTCCCGCAGCCTGTGGAAGGTGGACGCGACGCTGGGCGTGGTACTCGAGGAGGCGCGCCGGGCGCTGCCCGAGGTACGGCACACCGTGGAGCAGATCGATGATATGGTCAGCGAGGTCAACGACAAATTCATGGCCGCGGACCGGGCGATGACGGCGACGGCCGAGACGGTGGCGAGCCTGGGAACGCGGATCCGAGAGCGCCTCAACGGCTTTGCCTCTCGAGTGCGCCGGCCGGCGAAAGGAGCAAGACCCGGATGAGGGACACGGCTCACCAGCTCACGGAGCTGAAGCTGCCCGCGAAAGAGGAGTACATCGTGGTGGCCAAACGGGCGGCCGGGGCCCTGGGCGCGGTCGTGGGGTTCTCGCTGGCGGAGATTGACGACCTCAACATCGCCATCACCCAGGCGTGTGAAAATGCGGTGGCCGCCGCCACCGACCAGTGGGGGCGCGGGAACGGCCAGCTCAAGCTGACGTTCAAAGGCCAGCGAGGCAAGCTCGAAGTCAACATCACCAGTACACCTCCGCGTGCGGTCGAGCTCCAGCAGGCGCCCGCCCCGGCCGTCCGGCCGGTTCGGCGGCTGCCCCGAGAGGAGTCACTCGACTATGAAGGCATCGGCCTGAACATGATCCGCCTGTTCGTGGACGAGTTGCGCTACCAGGTGGACGACCAGGGCTGCATGCGCATGCGGATGGTGAAATACCTGATCGATTGACGCCCACTCCCAAAGTGAGCGCGTCCACGACCCGCCCGAGCCGCCAGCAGGTCCGTCGCCTGTTCGAGCAGTACCAGCAAACCAGGGATCCGGCCGTCCGCCAGCAGCTGGTCGATCTCTTCAACAACCTGGTGCTCTTTTTGGCGCGCAAGTTCCAGAACCGCGGGGAGCCACTGGAGGACATCGTGCAGGTGGGCTACATCGGGCTGCTGCAGGCCATCGAGCGCTTTGAGCCGGGCCGTGACCTGGAGTTCTCCACCTTTGCCACCCCCACCATCGTGGGCGAAATCAAGCGCTACTTCCGGGACAAGAGCTGGGCGGTCAAGGTGCCCCGCCGCTTGCAGGAGACGATGCAGCGGGCCGGCCAGGCCCAGGAGCGGCTGCAGGGCCGGCTGGGCCGGACGCCCTCCGTGAACGAGGTCGCGGCCGAGCTGGGGGTGCCGCCCGAAGAGGTCCTGGAGGCGATGGAGGCAAGTCCCGCCCAGCGCACCATCTCCTTCGAATCCACCGGCCGCGGGGCCGAAGATGAAGGGCTGGAGCTGAATGAGCGGCTGGGGGAGACGGACGAGAACCTGGAGCGGGTCGAACTGCAGAACCTGCTGCAGAAGGCGATGAGCCACCTCACCCCGCGCGAGCGGCGGATCATGTACCTCCGCTTCGTCGACGAGCTGCCCCAGGCCGAGGTGGCCAAGCGGCTCGGTATCTCGCAGATGCACGTCTCCCGGTTGCAGCGGGCGGCGGTTGAGCACCTGAAGCGCGAGCTCCCGGCCGCCTCGGTCTGAGCCGGAATCGGGTTGGGTCAAAGGCTCCACTAGAATTCACCTAGGCTGCGCCTGATCGCGCGCCTGACACCATGACAAGCGCCGAGGTCCGCCAGCGTTTCCTCAACTTCTTCGCGGAGCGGGATCACAAGGTGCTGCCAAGCTCCTCCCTGGTTCCGTTCGGCGATCCCACGCTGCTGTTCACCAGCGCCGGTATGGTGCAGTTCAAGCCCTACTTCCTGGGTCAGAGCCGGCCTCCCCATCCGCGCACCACGACGTGTCAGAAGGTCTTTCGGGCGGTCGACATCGACCTCGTCGGGCATGACGGCCATCACCTGACGTTCTTCGAGATGCTCGGGAACTTCTCGTTCGGCGACTACTTCAAGGAGAAAGCGATCCCGTACGCCTACGAGTTCCTGACGAAGGACCTTCGGCTCGAGGAGGGTCGCTTGTGGGCCGGCATCCACAACGATGACAACGAGAGCTTCGAGATCTGGACCAAGAAGACCGGGATTCCGGCGGAGCGCGTGCGACGGTTCGGCGACGAGTACAACTTCTGGGCGGCCGGGCCGACCGGTCCGTGCGGGCCCGATTCAGAGATCCACTACGACTGGGGCGAGGAGTACAGCTGCGGCCGGCCAGACTGCGGGCCAAACTGCGAGCACTGCGATCGGTTCCTCGAGATCTGGAACCTCGTCTTCATGCAATGGAACCGGGACCCGGCCGGCAACCGGACGCCGCTGCAACGCAAAGGCATCGACACGGGAATGGGCCTCGAGCGCATCACGGCCGTCGTCAACCGGTACCGCCCGGGCGTTTTCGAAACGGACCTTTTCCAGCCGCTCATCCAGCATTGGTCGCAGGAGACGGGTCACCCGTATGGCAGCAACCCGGAGACTGACACGTCGTTGCGCGTCCTCGCCGATCACGCTCGCGGCAGCACCACGCTCCTGGCGGATGGGGTGATGCCCGCCAATGATGGACGCGGCTACGTCCTGCGGCGGTTGATCCGGCGAGCGATGGTGCATGGTCGCCGGCTGGGCCCAGCGGCCCGCCTTTCCTCCGGCGTTCCGATCGTGGCCAAGCTCCTGGGCAAGGTCTATCCAGAGGTCCGCAGCAAGGCGGCAGAGATTCAGGACGTCGTGCTGGCAGAGGAAGAGCGGTTCGCGCTGGCGCTGCGCCAGGGAACCGAACGCCTCCAGGGGTTGTTGGAGCGGGGAACCCTCGGTGCCGACGAGGTGTTCTACCTGCATGACACGCTGGGCTTCCCGGTGGAGCTGACGGCCGAGCTCGCCCAGGAGCAGGGGGTGCGGGTGGACATGGCTGCGGTGGACGCCTTGATACAGGGTCAGCGCGATCGGAGCCGGCTTGCGCCCAGCGGATTCACCGCGCCGATCGCTGGCCGGGCAACTCGGTTTATTGGCTACGACCGCCTGCAAGGCGACAGCACCATCACGGACGTCTTTGCGGTGAGCGGCGAGCCGGACCAGGCGGACGTCTTTCTGGAAGAGACGCCATTCTACGCCGAGCGCGGCGGCCAGACCGCCGATACCGGCTGGTTGAGCTGGGATGGGAAGAAGGCGAGCGTCACCGACGTCCAGCCGCAGGGCGATGCCACCCGGCATCGGGTGGCGACGCGTCCCGAGCAGCTCAAGGTGGGCGATCGGGTGCACGCCGCGGTCGATGCCACCCGGCGCCAGGCGGTGGCGCGGCATCACTCGGCTACGCATTTGCTGCATCGCGCCCTTCGTGACGTGCTGGGCGACCAGGCCAGCCAGGCCGGGTCATCCGTGCAGCCGGACTACGCCACGTTCGACTTCCGGTTCCCGCGGGCGCTGACTCGCGATGAGCTCGAGCGGGTGACAGGCCTGCTCAACGAGAAGATCCGCGCCGACCTGGTCCGCCGCGTCGACGTGTTGCCCCTGGAGCAGGCGATCGCGACCGGCGCCGTCGCCCTCTTCGATGAGAAGTACGGGGACACGGTGCGCGTCGTCTCCTTCGGTGATTGGGCGCGGGAGCTCTGCGGGGGCACCCATGTCGAGCGCTCGGGCGAGATCGGAATGGCGCTGCTCTCCGGTGACCGCAGCATCGGCGCCGGTGTCCGCCGGATTGAGATGCGGGCCGGTCGACCCGCCGAGGACCAGGTGCGGATGTATGAGGATGTTTTGGCGAAGCTTGGTGACCGGCTGAAGGGGACGCCGGCCGAATTGCCCATCAAGGTGGAGGCGTTGCAGGCCGAGCTCAGGCGGCTGGAGAAGGAGGCCGATCAGCTGAGGTCGAGGCTGGCCGCGGGTGGGACCGCCCAGATCGAGAAGGCCCGCGTCGACGGGGTCACCCTCTTCCTCCAACAGGTGGACCCTGGCGAGAAGGACCTCCTGCTATTCGCGGACCACGCGCTGGGACAGGCGAACGGCCAGGCCCTGGCCGTCGTCGTAGCCGGCCGAACCTTTGCCGTGAAGGTCGGGCCGACCATCGCCGATCGGTTCCCGGCCAGCGAGGTCGTGAAGGCGTTCATCAAAGCCGCCGGGGGCAAGGGCGGAGGCCGAGGCCCCGTGGGCCAGGGCGGCGGCATCGATCCCACCCGCATCGCAGACGGATTTCGGGGCGTGCAGGAGTACGTGCGCGCCCGGGTCGGAGCGGGCTGATGCCCCTGGGTCTGGGCACCCGGCTGAAGCGGATCCGGCGGGGGGCCGAGTATGCCAACCTCTACACGGCGCTCGACATCGGCACCGAGTACATCAAGGCGCTGGTGGTCCGGCGCGATGGGAAGAACGGCATCGTCCTGGGCGCCTCCCGCGAGCGCCAGGTCTTTACCGACATGCAGGCCGGCGTGCCGTCGGACATCCAGAGCATCATCGAGAGCTGCGAGAAAGCGATGTCCCGGGCGGAGGACATGTGCGACACCATCCCGGGCCAGGGCGTGATCGGGATCGCCGGTGAGCAGGTCAAGGGCTTCAGCACCTCGGTAACCGTGCCCCGCGCCGATCCCACGATGAAGATCAACGAGGCGGAGCTCCAACAAACCCTCCAGGTCGTGCAGAAACGGGCGCTGCGCGAGGCCGGCCACCTGATGAGCCAGGAGCTGGGCGTGCCCGATGTCAACGTCAAGCTGATCAACTCCGCCATCACCGGCGTTCGGGTCGACGGGTTCCCGGTGACCAACCCGCTGGACTTCCAGGGCCGCCAAATGGTGGTCACCGTGTTCAACACGTTCGCCCCGCTGACCCACCTGGGTGCGCTGCAAACCATCGCGGCCGAACTCGACCTGGAGCTGGTGGCCACCGTCGCCGAGCCGTATGCGATGGCGCGCTGCGTCGCCAGCGATGAGATCTACGAGTCCGGCGGCATCTTCGTCGACATCGGGGGCGGCACCACGGACGTGGCCCTCATCCGGAACGGTGGGATCGAGGCCACCCGGATGTTTCCCATCGGCGGTCGGGTGTTTACCAAGAAGCTGGCCGGCAAGCTCGGCATCTCGTTCGCCGACGCGGAGGCCGTCAAGCTGCGCCACTCCCGTGGCGAGCTACCCGATGGGCAGGCCACCCAGGTGCACCGCATCCTTGCCCAGGACGCCGAGGTGCTGACCGAAGGCGTGGCCATCACCCTGCAGGAGATGGCCAAAGGGGACCGGCTGCCAGCCGCCATCTACCTGGCGGGCGGGGGCAGCGCATTGCCGGAGGTGCAGGAGGCTCTGACCGGCTTCGGCTGGGTGGGAGAGCTCCCGTTTACGCGCCCGCCCGCGATTTCCGTCCTGCGCCCGGCGGACGTCCAGGGGGTCTACGACTCCACCGGGCTGCTCCTCGACCAGCAGGACATCACCCCCATGGGCCTGGCCCACCACGCCATCCGCCAGGGCAGCGGAGATGAAGGGGCCATGTATGGCGTCATGCGCCGGGTCCTGAAGGCGATGAAGGTGTAACGCTGAGTCGCCATATGCCACTGGGCGCGGCAAATCAAGTGTGATACCGTAACTGGTCGACGGCACTGGCCGTTGTGCGGTATTGGTTCTCAACAAATATGAAGACCCTCGCCAAACTTGTCTACGTTGAGCCCGACGAGGAGGTCACCGACGTCGTCGATCGCCTCCGCGAGCTGCAGGGGGAGCAGGCGGTCACTCTGGTCCTTCCCGACGGTGCTCGAGCGCTCCACAGCCCGATGAGCTTCCGGCTGCTGAAGAAGTACGCCCAGGCTTATCGCCTCCAGGTGAGCGTGGTCAGCAGCGAGACCCGCCTGCAGGCATTGTCCCTGGAATCGGGCTTTCCCACCTACGCCAGCGTCCAGGCCGTCGACCGGGGGCTGGAAATGCTCCAGCCGGGCGCGGTGGTGGCCGCTGAAGAGGCAGCGCCAGAGGAGGTCGAACCCGTCTCCTCCGTCCCAGAGTTCGAGGCGGTGAGCTCGCGCCCGGTTCTGTCCGCGCCGCCCCGGAGGATGCCGTTCAGCGGGGTGCCCCTGCTTCGGGTCCCGCGTCTTCGAGAGCGCCTGCAGCAACATCGACGTCCGCTCTACGTGGGCGCGGCAGTACTGGCCGCGGTCGCGTTCCTGGCCGGGATCCTGTACCTGCCGGCCGCCACCGTGACCATTGCCGTCCAGGGGACCAAGCTGGACGCCGACGTCCAGCTGGCCGGCGCCCCGGGCACCAACGCAGCATTCGCCAGCCAGTTCACGACCCAGGCGTTTACGGTGACCGAGTCCCAGCAGGCCCAGGGCACCGCGACCGGCCAGAAGGCGATTCCGGCCGCCCCGGCCACCGGATCGGTGACGTTCACCTACAACTGTTTCGTCTTCTGCTCCCCCTATGTCGACATCCCCAAGGGAGTTGTGGTCCGGACCAGCGATGGCTCAAAGAGCTACACCACCGACAAAGACCTGCACGTTCCCCTCAAAGGTTCCGCCTCGGTCGGCGTCACGGCCGCCCAGCCTGGCCAGGGTGGCAACGCGGACGCCCATACCGTGAAGCAGATCGACCAGAAGCCGCCGGACCTGACCGTCGATAACCCCAGCCCCATCGGTGGGGGCGCGGACGCCCGAACCGCGACCGTGATCTCCGACGCCGATGGCGCGACCGCCAGCCAGGCGCTGCTCGACATCCTGAACCCGAAGGTCCAGTCGGAGCTGAACCAGAAGACGGGCAGCCTGCACCTGGTCCAGGAATCGCTCGCCATCGACCACACGGCGACCATGGACCACCATGTGGGCGATGAGCTGCCGGCTGCGACGCCCACCTTCAACGTCACCATGACGGTGACCGGGAAGGCCACCGCCTTCAACGATGCGGCCGTCCGGCAGCTGATTCAGCACGCCCTGCAAGCGAAAGTCCCGGCGGGTCAGCAGCTCAGCGACCAACCCGTCAACACGAGTTACGAGGTGGTGTCCGCGAGCGCCGACGGAAAAGTGACCCTGACCGGACACGCCCGCGGCTTTGTGCGGCCGGTCTTCTCGCTGGCCGACATCCGCGCCCGCCTGAAAGGCCGGAGCCCGAACAGCGCCCGCCCGCTGCTGTCCGGGTTGCCCAGCGTGGTCGACGTCAACGTCCGCCAGGACCTGCCGCTGCCCTGGCTGCCGTTCTTCGCGTCCCGCATCGTGGTCAAGGTCCAGGAGGCGACCGGCGGCTTCGCGTCGTGACCTGCGTGAATCGCACGGCCCGTCCGCCTACCCCCTGATGACAGGTCGAGTGCTCGGCATCGACCCGGGCACGGTCCGAATCGGCCTGGCCCTCAGCGACCCCTCGGGCGTAATCGCCTCGCCGCTCAGCGTCCTGACCCGCCGATCGGCGGCGGAGGATATGGCAGCCCTACGGACCCTGGTGGCGGAGCATGAGGTGGAGCGAGTCGTGATCGGGTTGCCCCGGCTGATGGATGGTAGGCTGGACGCGGCGGCGGCCGCCGCCCAGGAGTTTGGCACCCAGCTGGCGCGCGCAATCGGGCGGCCCGTGGAATACTGGGACGAACGCCTGACCACGGTGGCTGCGGAGCGATACCTGGTCGCCCAGGGAAAGCGCCGCCGGCAACGGCGGGCGGATGTCGACCGGATGGCGGCGGCCCTGCTGTTGCAGAGTTATCTCGACTACCGGGGAAGTCGGGGGTCAGGAGGCTGACATGATCGAGGAGCCCGAGGCCGACGGCGAGCTGGAGACCATCGAGCTGGTCAACGAAATCACGGGCGAAGAGGAAACCTACCTGGTCTACGACGTGGCCGAGATCGAGGGACAGACGTATTACGTGCTCCAGGCGGAAGCCGATGCCGACCGCGTGCTGGTCCTCCGCCGGGAGGGGGAGTCCCTGGTCACGCTCGACGAGGACGAGCACGAGCGAGTGATCTCGCAGCTCGAGGAGTACGAAGAGGCAGACGAGGACGATGACGAGGATGGCGCCCATCGCAACTAACCGGGGTCGCGCCTGAGGCAGCCGCCACCCGGTCGGCGGAAGCGGCGCGGCTGCCGGTCCTGTCTCGGTGCCGGCTTCTTCCTGCTGGTGCTGATCCCCTTCGCCCTGGTGCTCCCGGCAGCGGCGGCGTATGTGTACGTCGACCACCAGATTCACACCCCGGCCAACCCCGGGACCGGCAAGGTCCGGGTGGTGGTTCCTCTGGGTGCCACCTTTCACGAGACAGCGACCATCCTGCACCAGGCCGGCCTGGTCGACAGCGAGCTGGTGTTCGACTGGTATGCCCGCTACCGCCACCTGGATCGCAGCGTCGAAGCAGGCGCCTACCAGATGGATCACAACTGGAACATGGAGCAGCTCCTGCTGGCCATGCAGAAGGCCGTGCCCGACGAGATCTTCGTGACCATCCCAGAGGGGTACACCATCCAGAAGACCGCCAAGCGGCTGGACACGGGCGGCGTCATCAAGGGCTCCGAGTACATCGCGCTCACCAGCGGCAGCACCTTCGACGACCAGTTCGCGTTCCTGAAGGGCCGGTCGGCGGGGGCTAGCCTGGAAGGCTTCCTGTTCCCCGATACCTACCTGGTCCCCAAGAACGCGACCTCCAAAGACCTGATCACCCTCCAGCTGACCCAGTTCGGGAAAGTCTGGACCGACACCCGCCAGGCCCAGGCCGCCCAGCGAAAGCTCAGCCCCCTCCAGATCGTTACCATGGCATCGCTGATCGAGCGCGAGGCGCGGTTCGACGACGACCGGGGGAAGGTGGCCAGCGTCATCTACAACCGGCTGGCCCAGGGCATGTTGCTGCAGATCGACGCCACCGTGCTGTACGCCAAGGGTGTCTGGCAATCGACGGTCACGGTGAACGACCGGAAGATCGATTCGCCCTACAACACCTATCTGCATCTCGGCCTGCCACCCGGACCGATCGCCAACCCGGGGACCAAGGCCCTTGACGCCGCCCTCAACCCCGCCCAGACGGACTACCTCTATTATCTTTCCGATCCGCAGGGCCACAACCATTACGCCCGCACCCTCGAGGAGTTCGGTCGGCTCCTCAAGCAGTACGGCCTCTCCTGACCAGGCTCGGGCAGGCAGCCGCGTGCTGCTGCTCGGCGATCCGGTCGGGCACTCCCTGTCGGCGGCCTTTCAGAATGCCGGCTTCGAGGCGGCCGGGATCGCGGCCGTCTACCAGCCGCGCCAAGTGTCGGCGGCGGCCCTTCCCCAGGTGCTGGATGAGATTCGCCGCGATCCGGAGGTGCTGGGTGCCAACGTCACCATCCCGCACAAGATCACGGTGGCCAGCCTGCTCGACGGCCTGGGGCCGGACGCTCAGCAGCTGGGCGCGGTGAACACCCTCAGCCACCGCGGGCAGGTGCTGGTGGGGTGGAACACCGACCGGACCGGTTTCGCCCAGGCGCTTGAGGACGCTGGATATGACCCGCGCCGCCGGGCGGCGTTGGTGCTGGGGGCCGGCGGGGCGGCCCGCGCCGTCGTGGATGTGCTGCGGGCCACGGCCTCGCGGGTGTGGGTGGCCGCCCGCAACCTGGAGCAGGCCCGGCGTCTCTGCCGGGACCTCAACGTGGAGGCCGGCGGGCCGACGCCGTTTGGCTCGCTCAAGCTGGTGGTCGGCCGCGTCGATCTGATCGTGAATGCCACCCCGGTAGGCCTGGACGGGCACAGCCTGGTCTTCCCGGCTGACTGGTTGAATGCCGATCACTTCGTCTTCGATCTGCTTTACAATCCCCCCCTGACTCCTCTCGTCCGGGCGGCCCGCGACCACGGCGCCCGCGCCGTCAATGGGCTGGCCATGCTCCTCTACCAGGGGCTCGCCTCCTTCGAGATCTGGACCGGGCGACCGGCTCCCGAAGCCGCGATGCGGGCGGCCCTCGAGCGGGCCGTCCTGGGGAGTGCCACGACGTGACGGCGGTGATCGCCGTCGGTTGGGGCCTGCTGGGCGTCGCGGCCGGCGTGGGGGTCAACCGGTTCTCGCGCTGGCTGGCCGGCATCGAATCTCGGGGGCTCAGCCCGGAGGAGCCGATCGTCTACCAGCCCACCGGCTGGCAGCAATGGCTCGAGCCCGCGCTGGCCGGGATTTTCTTCTTCCTCTTCGCCTGGCGGCTGGGGTTCGGCCTGCTCCTGCTGATCGACTCGGTGTACGTGCTGATCCTGGTCCAGGTGTTCGCCTTTGACCTCAACACCCGCCTGATCCTGGACCTGGTCATCCTCCCCGGCTGCGCCGTGGCGCTGATCCTGTCGTTCATCACCCCCTGGACTCCGGCCCTTAGCTGGCCCGCCCCCGACTGGCGCACCGCCGCGGTGGCCGGGGTCGCCACCGCGGCCGTCTTCGCGCTGCTGGTGCTGGTGGCCACCCTGATCTACGGCCCGGAGGGGATGGGCATCGGCGACATCAAGCTGGCGCTCTTCATCGGCCTGGCCACCGGACTCACGGACTTCCGGGTGGTGCGCGCCATCCTGCTGGGGGTGTTCCTGGGTGGGTTCGTCGCTATCCTCCTGGTGGTCACCCGGATCCGCAAGATGCGGCAGGCGATCCCCTACGGACCCTTCCTGGTGTTGGGCACGCTCATTACGCTTCTGGTGCAGCGGCCATGAGGCGGGAAGACCTGCTTCCCGGTGAGCACCTGGTGCTGGTCGCCCGGCAGCACTGGGTGGTCGTGTTCCGGCCCTTCCTGCTGACGATCCTGGGGGCGGTCATTCTGATGATCGTGGCCCTGCTGGTGCCGTCCACGGCCGAGGTGCGGCTCTTCGTGCTGCTCGGTCTGGTGATCCTGGCCGTCGTGGTGCTCAACCTCTATTACTGGCGCTGGCGCGCCCACGAGTACGTGCTGACGGACCAGCGGGTCATCCTGAATGAGGGCATCGTGGGCCGCTTCTCGCGCTCTATCGCGGTCGACCGGATCCAGGACCTGACCACCCGTCAGGGATTGTGGGGCCGCACCTGGGGATTCGGCGACATCGAGCTCGAGTCCGCCGGCCGCGACAGCGGCGAGGTGCTGCAGAAAATCCCCCACCCCCAGCAGTTCCGGAATGCGATCTTCGCCCAGATCGAGGCGCGCCGGCGGCCGGCGGGCCCATAGCCCGAGTCCGGGGTTACGCGCCCGAGCCGCTCGCGGGACTATCGGAGCCCGAATCTCGGTCGCAGTTCAGTAATGTTATGGCCCACGCATGCTCCGGTTTCTAACGGCTGGTGAGTCTCACGGCGAGCGGCTGACGGTCATCGTCGACGGCGTGCCGGCCGGGCTGCCGCTGACGGCCGCCGATCTGGCGCCCGACCTGGCTCGCCGGCAGGGGGGCCACGGCCGAGGGGGCCGGATGAAGATCGAGAAGGACGCGGCTCGGATCGTGTCCGGCGTGCGCGGCGGCAAGACCCTCGGCTCCCCGATCACGCTTGACATCCAGAACAAGGACTGGGACAACTGGAAGGCTGTCATGAGCGTGGAGGCCGGCCCGGGACGTGCTGGAGCGCGCCAGCGCGCGCGAAACCGCGGCGCGCGTGGCCGCCGGCGCCGTCGCCAAACAGTTGCTGGGTAGCTTCGGCATCGCGGTCCACAGTTACACGCGGTCGATCGGCGCCATCGAGGCCGTGCTTCCCGCGCGGATCAACTGGAAGGTCGTGGAGGCCTCGCCGGTCCGCAGCCCGGACCCGAAGGCCGGGGCCGCCATGGTGGCGGCCATCGATGCCGCGCGGGCGGCGGGGGATACCCTGGGCGGCATGTTTACCGTGGTGGCGGAGGGTGTTCTCCCCGGGCTGGGGAGCTACCGGCAGTGGGATACGCGGCTGGACGGGCTGCTGGCGCAGGCGCTGATGAGCATCCCGGCCTGCAAGGGCGTCGCCCTGGGTGCCGGCTTTGAAGCCCCCTACCTTCCCGGCTCCCGGGTCCACGACGTGCCGGTCCATGTGGCCGGCCGCGGCTTTCGGCATCAGACCAATCGAGCCGGCGGCCTGGAAGGGGGCATCAGCAATGGCGAGCCCATCGTGGTGCATGGCCTCATGAAGCCGATCTCCACGTTGCTCAAGCCGATGCCCTCGGTCGACGTCAAGTCCAAGCAGCGGGTCAAGGCCCACTATGAGCGCAGCGATATCTGCGTCGTGCCAGCCGCCGGGGTGGTGGGGGAGGCCATGGTGGCGCTGGTACTGGCCAATGTCCTGCTGGAGAAATTCGGCGGCGACTCGCTGCCCGAGCTGGCGCGCAACGTGAAGGGATACGAGCGCCAGCTCGCCCGGCGATGAACAACGTCGTCCTCATCGGCTTCATGGGGACGGGCAAGACCACGGTCGGACGGATCCTGGCGGACAAACTGGGGCGCCCGTTCGTCGATCTCGATCAGGTCATCGTGCAGCAAGCGGGTCGATCGGTTCCGGAGATCTTCGCGGCCGACGGGGAGCGCGGGTTTCGGGCACGAGAACGCGAGGTGCTGAAACGGGCCCTGACCGTGGACGGACAGGTGCTGGCGGTGGGAGGCGGGGCGCCGATGGCCGCCGACAACTGGCGGCTGCTCCGGGATCGAAACAGCGTCGTGGCGCTGGTGGCCAGCGCCGCCACGTTGCGCGAGCGCCTGCACGAAGGTTCCGGCCGTCCGTTGCTCGAGGGCGGGGTCGAGGCGGCGCTGGCGACCCTGCTCCCGCTACGGATGGCGCGCTACGAGCAGGCCGATCTGGTGGTCCCCATCGACGGGACCGCCCCAGCCGCGGTGGCCACGCTGATCATGCAGGCCGCACCCGACGGCGGGCCGTACCGAATCCCCGTCGGGATCCCAAACGCCGAGCATGAGATCACTCTGGGGTACCGGCTGGCGCACTGCGTGGCGCCGGCCCTCCGGCGGGCGGCGGTCCGCGGCGCGGTGGTGGTGGTGACTGACGAGGGTGCGGGGTTGAATCACGCGCCAGTCCTGGAGGCAGCGCTGGTCCAGGTCGGATTCAAACCCGGACGCTACGTGCTGCCCCGCGGCGAGCAGGCCAAGTCAGTCGAGCCGCTGACCCGGCTGTATGAGTTCCTGGCGGCCGAGGGCGTCGACCGCCAGGGCGGACTGGTCGCCCTCGGTGGGGGTGCCGTCGGTGACGTGGCCGGATTCGCCGCCGCCACCTGGCTGCGGGGCGTTCCCTATGTCCAGGTGCCGACCACGCTGCTGGCCATGGTCGACAGCAGCATCGGCGGGAAGACAGCCATCAATGTGGCCGCCGGCAAGAACCTGGTCGGAGCCGTGCACCAGCCGGCCGCCGTCGTCACCGACCTGACCTACCTCGAAACCCTGCCGGCCGGCGAGTTCCGGTCGGGGTGGGCGGAGATCATCAAAACCGCTATCATCGGCGACGCTTCGCTGTTCGATCTCCTGCGAGCGGAGCGCACTGCCCTGATAGCCCGAGATGCCGCGCTCTTCCCTGATGTGGTGGCGCGCACCTGCGCCTTCAAAGCGCAGGTCGTGGCGGAAGACCCGCGTGAAGCCGGGCGGCGCGCCATCCTGAACTACGGCCACACCGTCGGGCACGCCTTGGAGGCGGCCGCCGGGTACGGCAGGATCATGCATGGCGATGCCGTTGCCTGGGGGATGAAAGTGGCGGCCAGGCTCAGCCTCCGCCTCGGACTTACCCACGCCCGGACCGTGGCGGCCCAGGACCAGCTGCTGGCCGAGTACGGGCTGCTGGGCCCACTGCCCGAAGTCTCGCGGGCCCGCCTGCTGGCGGCCCTCCGCCACGACAAGAAGGCGAAGGATGGCGAGCCCCGCTGGGTGCTGCTCCGGGAGCTGGGGCGGGTAGAGTACGGGTGCCAGGTGCCGGCGGCCGACGTCGAGGCAGTCCTGGACGAGGTGCTAGCGGGATGAAAGTGCTGGTGTTGAACGGGCCCAACCTGGCCAGCCTCGGCCGGCGGGAGCCCATGATTTACGGCAAGGGGACGCTGGCCGAGCTCAGCGACGCGGTCTCGGACCGGGCGAAGGCGCTCGGATGCGACGTGATCTTCTTCCAATCGAATCACGAGGGCGCCCTGATCGACGAGATCGAAAAGGAGCGCGACGCCGACGCGGTGATCGTCAACCCCGGGGCGCTGGGGCACACCAGCTACGCGCTCTACGACGCCCTCCGGGGGTTTGCCAAGCCGGTAATCGAGGTCCATATCTCCCAGGTCTTCGCCCGGGAGGAGTTCCGACATCGCTCGGTCACCGCCGCGGCCGCCCATGCCGTCATCAGCGGGCTGGGATTCTCCGGCTACCTGCTGGCGCTGGACTATCTGGCTAAGATGCTCAAGAAGTAGAGATGGTCCACTCGAGTCATGCCGTGGAGATGCGATGGTAAGCCCGAATGAGTTTCGCAACGGCATGACGATTGCAGGGGGTCGGGCAGGCGCTGCGATCCACGCAGTGCCGGTGCGGCAAGGGTCGCGTCTCGTGGCGGCGACGGCGGATCGCGGCCCAGGCCGTCGAGGCCCAGGACGCGCGCAGGAACCGACGCCGGCATTCGGCGGAAATGGGCCGATGAGACGCCAAGCCGGTCACGGGGCGCGACCCTTTGGTCAAGAGGAAGAGCCGTGGCGGCTCTTGACGACCCGCAGCAACCGCCGGCAGGGGGCGGACGCCCCCAGGATGGTCCACTCGAGTCATGCCGCGGAGATGCGATGGTAAGCCCGAATGAGTTTCGCAACGGCATGACGATTGAGTGGGAAGGACAGCCCTACATCGTCCTCGGCTTCCAGCAGACGCAGCTCGGCCGGGGCGACACGTTTTTCCGCACCAAGCTGAAGCACATGCGCAGTGGGGCGATCATCGAGCAGAAGTTCCGGGACAAGGATCGCTTCCCGCGGGTGCGGATCGAAAAGGTCGCGATGCAGTATCTGTATAGTGACGGCGACCGGCACTTTTTCATGGATACACAGAGCTACGATCAAATGCCCCTCAACGATGACCAGCTGGGGGATTCGCTCAAGTACCTGAAGGAGAGCACTCCGCTGTCGGTGCTCATGTACGACGGCAGCGCCATCGGGGTGGAACTGCCCACCACGGTGGACCTCAAAGTCACCAGCACGCCGCCCAGCTTTCGGGGCGACACCGCCTCCGGTGGCGGCAAGCCGGCCACGGTCGAGACCGGGCTCACCCTCAACGTGCCGTTCTTCGTCAGCGAGGGGGACATTATCCGCGTCGACACGCGCACCGGCGAGTACGTGGAGCGCGTCTGATGCCCGAAACCGGGATGGGTTCCGTCAAGGTCGCCAACGAGGTGATCGCCCACATCGCCTCCCTGACCGCGGTCCAGGTGCAGGGGGTGGCCGGCATGTATCCGGCGCGCTCTCGGGACAGCAGCCGACTCCTCAACAGTGGGGCGGCGCATCGGGGCGTGCGGGTCGACATGAGCAACGAGACCCTGACCCTCGATCTGTTCCTGGTGGTGGACAGCTCGGCCCACGTACCGTCAGTGGCGGCCGAGGTCCAGCGCCAGGTGGTGGACGCGATCGACAAGATGCTGGGGCTGGAAGTGCGCCAGGTCAACATCTTCGTGGGGGACGTCCGGTTCCCGGAGGACGGAGCCCGCGGGTAGACGACATCTGGCGCGCGAGCTGGCGCTCAAAGTCCTGTTCGAGCTGGAGGGCGACTCGAAGGACCCGCAGCGCGCCCTTGACTACCAGGTGGCGGAGGCGCATGCCGACGCCGAGGTGGCCAGCTTCGCCCACACCCTGGTGACGGGCGTGCTCGAACACCGGGACGAGATCGACCGCGAGCTGGCGGAGGCGTCCAGCAACTGGACGCCGGCCCAGATGGCCAAGGTGGAGCGCACCCTGCTCCGGATCGCCATCTACGAGATGCTCTTCCTGCCGGGGGTGCCGCTGAAAGCCGCCATCAACGAGTCGATCGAGCTGGCCAAGACGTTTGGGGGACCAGACTCGGGCAAGTTCGTCAACGGCATCCTGGGCAAGATCGCGACCAGGGCGGAGTTGAGATGAACCGATGAACGAGGACGTCGCCCAGATGGACTACGAGACGGCGGTCGCGGCTCTGCAACAGACGGTCGAGCAGCTCGGGCATGGGCAGGAAGATCTGGCCGAGTCGGTACGGGCCTACGAGCGAGGCCTGCTGCTGGCCCGGCGCTGCTCGCAGCTCTTGCGCGATGCCGAGCGGCGCCTCGAAGTGGAACGTCCCGCCGCCCCGTGAGCCTTCTTCGCAATCCGTACTTCGTCGTCCCCGCCATCGCCTGGGGGATCGCCCAGGTCAGCAAGGTGATCACCGACTCGGTCCTGACCCGGCGGCTCAACGTCCGCCGGCTGGCGACGGCCGGTGGCATGCCCAGCTCCCACACTGCCCTGGTGATGGCGCTCACCACCGTCATCGGTCGGCTCCAGGGGTTGCAGGCGCCTCTCTTCGCCCTGTCGCTGCTCTTCTCGCTGGTCGTCATGTACGATGCCACCGGCGTGCGGCGGGCGGCCGGCCAGCAGGCCATGATTCTCAACCGCTTGCTGGACGACCTGTTCATCGCCCACCAGGGCATCCGTCAGGAACGGCTGCGGGAGCTGCTGGGCCATACTCCCATTGAGGTGTTTGCGGGTGGCGCCCTCGGGGTGATCGTGGGCCTGGCGTTTACGTGACCATCAGTCGTAGTGAGTTACGCACCAGCGCCGCTGCACCGGCTCCTCCCCCTCCCTGGAGGGAGGGGGAACGTGCCGTGCTAAAGAAGGTGACGCGCCTGGATCAGGCGCTGGTGGAGCGCGGGCTGGTCACCTCCCGCGAGCGGGGACAGGCCCTGATCCGGGCCGGGCTGGTGACCGTGTCCGGCGCCATCGTGGCGAGACCCGACCAGCCGGTAACGTCCGATGCCGAGATCGCGCTCAAAGGCCAGACCCGATTCGTGAGTCGGGGGGGCGAGAAGCTGGACAGCGCTCTCGCAGAGTTCGGCGTCGACGTGCGTGGCTGCGTCTGCCTGGACGTGGGGGCCTCGACGGGCGGGTTCACGGACGTCCTGCTGCAACGGGGCGCCCGGGCGGTGATCGCCGTCGATGTTGGCTACGGGCAGCTGGCCTGGCCACTCCGCCAGGATCCGCGGGTTCAACTCCTGGAACGCACCAACATCCGCCAGCTCGAGCAGCTGCCGCAGCCCGCCACCCTGGCCACGGTCGACGTCTCGTTCATCTCGCTCCGCCAGGTGCTCCCCCATGTCAAACGGTTGCTGGATCCGCCGGGCGACGTCATCGCCCTGGTCAAGCCCCAGTTCGAGGTGGGCAAGGGTCGGGTGGGGAAGGGGGGTGTGGTCCGCGACCCGGCGCAGCACGAGGAGGTCCTCCGCACCCTGCGCCAGGCTACCGAGGACATGGGCTTCCAGTGGTTGGCCCAGGCCGCCTCGCCCATCGCCGGCGCCAAGGGCAACCGCGAGTTCTTCACCTACCTGAGGCCGGCATGACCCAATCGGTCGGATTCGTCTACCATCCGCAGATTGACGCCGAGCTGCCGCCGATCCGGGCAGCCCGCGATCACCTGCAGCGGCACGGCTTCCGCGTTTGGGACCATCGCACCACCCGGAAGGACATGCCGGACTCGCTCGGCCGCAACCTGGACGGCACTGGCCTGCTGGTGAGCTTCGGTGGCGATGGCACGCTGCTGTGGACGGCCCGGCAGGCCGCCGCCGCCGGCATCCCGGTGCTGGGGGTGAACCTCGGCCGGCTCGGCTTCCTGGTGCAGGTCGAGGTGAAGGACCTGCAACCGGCCATCGACCGCTGGCGGACCGGTGACTTCCGGATCCAGCAGCGCGCCATCCTGCAGGCGCGCGTGACGGGCCGGCCCGAGCTGCACACGGCATTCAATGACTTCGTGATCCATCGGGGCATCGAATTCAGCCTGATCCGGGTGGAGGTTGAGCTCGATGGCGGTGAGGCGGCCCGGTTCGACGCCGATGGGGCCATGGTGTCCACCGCCAGCGGCTCGACCGGCTATGCCCTCTCCCTGGGCGGACCCATCCTCCACCCGGAAGTGCATGACCTCGTCTTCACCGCGCTCAACCCGCACAGTCTCTTCAATCGAGCGGTGGTGCTGCCCGAGACGGCCCGGATCACGATCCGACTGCCGTCGGCGGTGGGGGTGCTGACCGCCGATGGCCAGTTGGCGACCAACCTCGAGGTGGGAGCGGAGGTGGAGGTCATGGTGGATCCCCACCGGGTCGACTTGGTCCGCTTTGAGCCCGCCCAGGGATTCTTCGAGCTGCTCCGGCAGAAGCTGCGCTGGGGCCTGCCCCTGATCGACGGCGAATGATCGCGGCAGCGGGCCGCCGGGTTGCCCAGTTCTGGCGCCACAGCTCCGCCCGGGTGACGCCCGATGAACGGGCGCACGCCGAACAGATACTCGGCTCCCGCCTCGCTCCCCTGTTCCTGGGGCTCCCGGTCAACGAGCAGCGCCACGCCCTGGACGTGCTGGCGGCCCTGGAGGGGCTGGGCGAGGAGGACCGCGTGCTCCAGCAGGCGGCGCTCCTGCACGACATGGGAAAGGCGACGGCCCATTTCTCGATCATCGAGCGCAGCCTGGCCGTCTTCCTGGAGGCGGTCTCACCCGCCGTCTGGTCGGGACTGCTGGAGCGGCGCCCCGGCTTCCGGCACCGGTATGAGACCTATCGCCAGCACGCGGCCATCGGGGCCGCCCGGCTGCAGGAGCTGGGCGCTTCCGAGGTGGCGGCCGTGATCGCCGAACACCATGCGCCGTCCCCGACCCTGGAGCGCACCCGGCGGCTGCGTCACGCGGACGGGCGGAATTGACGGCCGCCACGCCGGCCGGCACCGACCTGGATCGCGATCCGGTCTATCTCGTTCGAACCCAGGCCTTCGAGGGACCGATCGAGCTCCTGCTCGCGCTGGCCCAGCGGGCCGAGGTCGACCTGGCCACCATCCCGCTGGCCAGCCTGACGGACGACTACCTGCGGGCGCTCGACGAAACCCCACCGCCGCTCGACCAGATGGCGGCCTTCCTGGGGATCGGTGCCCGCCTGGTGCAGTTGAAAGCGGCGGCCCTCCTGCCGGCAGCCGTGCCGGAGGCGGAGGAGGACCTCGAGGCCTGGGAGTCGGCGATTCGCGGCCGCCTGGAAGAGTACAAGCGGTTCAAGGAACTGGCCGAGTCGATCATGCAGCGGCATGCCAGCGGGCACTTCACCTTTGCCGGACTCTTCGAACCGGAGGTGATCCGCGAGCCGAAGGTGCAGATGACCCTCGACCTGCTGGCGGCGGCCTTCCAGCAGGTGATGGACCGGCTGCCACCCGTCGAGGCGCTCACCGTCGAGATGGAACACGTCTCGCTGGCGGACAAGCTGGAGCAACTGCGGGGGATGATGCGCGCGCACCCGGAGATGAATTTCTCGGCCGTGTTCGTCCGGGCGCGAACCCGGTTGGAAGCGGTGGTCATGTTCCTGGCTCTGCTGGAGCTGATTAGAATCGGGGAGATCAGCGTGGTCCAGCCAACCCCATTTGCCGAAATCCGGGTGAAGGCGAAAGCGTGATCGAGCCGCAGGCCGATCCGGCGGTCACCCTGGCGTCAGCCTTGGAGGCGATCCTCTTCACGCTCAACCGCCCCGTGAATTTCATTGAGCTCGGCCATATCCTGGGGGCCCCGCTGGATGCGGTCGAAGATGCGGCGGCGCGGCTGGATGCGCAGCTGGTCCGGCGCGGGCTGATGCTGCAACGCCACCAGGACCAGCTGCAGCTGGTCACGCATCCGGCCCAAGCGGGTGTGGTGCGCCGGGTCCTGCGACCCGAATACCCGGCCCGGTTGTCACCGGCAGCCTACGAGACCCTGGCCATCGTCGCTTACCGCCAGCCGCTGACCCGGGCCCGGATCGAGGAGATTCGGGGGGTCAACTGCGAGGCGGTGATCGAGAACCTTGAGGAAAAGGGATTGATCGTAGAGGTCGGCCGGCTGGAAACGCCCGGCACCCCGCGGCTCTTCGGCACGACCATGAAGTTCCTTCAGATTCTGGGGCTTGGCAGCCTGAAGGAGCTGCCGCCCCTGCAGCCATCAGGCTCAACCAGTTCCTAGCGCGTAGCGGGCTGGCGGCGCGCCGCAAGGCCGACCTGCTGATCGCGGCCGGTCGAGTGAGGGTCAACGGTGAGGTGGCACCGCCCGGCCGGCAGGTTGACCCGGATGGTGACCGCATCACCGTCGACGGCCAGCCGGCACGACTGCCGGCCCGCCGCACCTACCTGATAGTCAACAAGCCGGCCGGCGTGCTGACCGCGGCCAGCGATGCGCGGGGTCGTCGCACCGTGGTCGATCTCCTGACTCACTCCCCTGGTTCGACGCCGCCGCGGCTCTATCCGGTCGGCCGGCTCGACCTGGACAGCCGCGGCCTGGTGCTGCTGACCGATGACGGCGAGCTCGCGGTCCGCGTGATGCACCCGCGTTACCATGTGCAAAAGGAATACCGCGTGCGGCTCCGCCGACGACCGAGCGCCCGGGCCCTGGCCCGCGTACGAGAGGGGATGACCGTGGGGGACGAACGCTTCCAGCCGGCCAGCGTCGCCCTTGATGGCGACGACGCCGATCAGGTCCGCCTCACCATGGTGCTGACTGAAGGCCGCAAACGCGAAGTCCGCCGGATCTGGCAGGCGCTCGGCCATCCGGTGCTCGATCTGGAGCGGGTGCG
>WNEZ01000376.1_pt1 | contig 55038 bp, 44 predicted proteins | sample 5400521 | NCBI WGS metagenome assembly WNEZ01 (sample SAMN13153339, study PRJNA577476) | soil metagenome | isolation source: 120 cm saprolite under Douglas fir tree site 2 hole 1 replicate 1 | place: USA:California | collected 2015-04-18
AAATTTGAAATTGCCATCGCTCCCGCTGGCTCGCCCGAAAAATTGACTCCCATCAAGCTGCCTTCCAACCTGCCCACCTGGGGCTGGGATTGGACTCCGGATGCGCAACTCCTGGTCGTCCAGGGTCCGGACATTCGCATGGTGAATCCGGCCGGAGGGGACCGCGTCGTTTTCTCCGAACCCCGGTATCCCATGGACCATGTCACCTCCTGCGGGAATGGCCGCTACGTTGTCTTTCGAACGCTCGGCCGGTCGGGCGGGGCGGAAGCGAATTTCTGGCGCGTCGATTCGAACGGCACGAACTTAACGCGCCTCACTCTCGGCCTGAACGAACGCGTGCCCGCTTGTTCGAATGACGGTAAGTGGTTGTACTACCTTGACGCTGCTGAAAATCATTTTCTCAAACGCATTTCCCTCGAAGGTGGTTCGCCGGAAACGATCATCAAATTTCCTTCCGATCCCTACGCACTCTCGCCCGATGGCAAAACGGTCGCGGCCTTCGAAGTCCGCGAAGCGGACCACACGGTCATGCTTGTTTTGTATTCTCTCGTGGATGGAAAAAAATCGGCGTTCAAATTCGATCAGCGCGGCTCGCCCGGCCTCGCCTTCTCGCCTTCCGGAAAAGCCGTCGTCTACGTGGTGCGCGAAAAAGGCGTGGATAATTTGTGGATCCAGCCGCTGGATGGATCGGCGCGGCGCCAGCTCACGCATTTCATTTCGGAGAGAATCGGCGGCTACGCATTTTCGAAAGATGGGACGCAGCTGGCGATGAAGCGCGGGCACTCGGAATCGGACGCCGTGCTGATGCGAAATATCCCCCGTTAGGATTCCTGGAGCGGCACTCGAACCGCTCGGGGCGAAATCGCGTTTTCAAACACAGATTACTGAATCGCGCCGCCGGGAGCGTTCGGCGCAGCCGGCACGTTGGCGTTCGCTCGCGCGAAATAACCGCGGCGCGCGCGCACCTGGTAGCCCTTATGGTCGGGCACTTCGATGCGAATCTTGTGGTAGCGGCCATCAAGAACGTAGTTGGTCGGAAGATAAGCGATGGAATACTGGTTGCGCAGTTCATCGCCGATGTCCTGGAACGACTGGTCCAGATCGTCAACGTGATACGGAAAAAACGCGCGGCCGCCGGTTTCTTCGGCAAGCTCCTGCAGAATCTTGTCCCCGTCCGTGAGGTGATATTTGCGGTCGCCCATCTTGTTTGGATCGGTCTGTGAGAGCGAAACCCACTGCGTGCTGGTGCTGATCGTGTAAATGACCACGCTGGTGCGCTGCGCCATTTCGATGGCATCCCCGCGCGTGTGTGTGGATAAGTTGTCCTCGCCGTCGCTGATCAGAATCATCACGCGGCGCACCACGTCCGGCTGGTCACCCGGCGGGCGCGGCGGATGGCTCAGCTCCTTCACGCACGCTTCATAAATCGCGTCGTAGATCGCCGTGCCGCCGCCCGCGCGCGTCTTGGTGATCTGGTCGCGCAGCGCTCCGGCGTCGCCCGTGAAGCCCTGGACGATTTGCGGCTCGTCGTCGAAAGTCATCACAAAGGCTTCATCTTTATTATGGCGAAGCACGCTGAACAGAAAATTGATCGAAGCGTCTTGCTCGAATTTGATCCTGTCGCGGATGCTGTTCGACGTGTCCAGCAGCATGCCGATGCGCAGCGGCAGATCGGTCTGCCTGCTGAAGTAACGGATTTCCTGGGGAAACTTCTCGTCCCAAATCTTAAAGTCACTCTTTTCCAGCTCGGGGACGAGTTTGTTTCGGCGATTGAGCACGGTGAAGAGCACGTCGACGAGGTTGACGACCGTCTTGATCGTTTGATCGCTCTGCTGCGCAGGTTCCTGCCTCGGTGCGGCCGACTGTGCTGGAGCCGGGGCTTGAGGTTTCGCGCCCGTTGCGGACGCTTGAGGCGTGACGACCGGCGAGGGCGCCTGAGACTTGTCCGGTGACGATTGTTGCGCCCGGTCGGTCAGTGGAAGGAGCAGCAGGGCCAACGCCAAAAACAACGAAGTGATTGTCCGTCGCATTTGCATCGATTATAGGTATCCCGCCAGCGCAGCGTCAATCCGGCTCTGCTGTTCTCCCGCAGCGTCACAAAGGTTTTTCAAATACTCGCGCAATTCCGCCGGCAGCGCTGCGCGAACTTCGATCCACGCCCCAGTTCGCGGCTGCGCGAAGCCCAGCTTTGCGGCGTGCAGAAAATTTCGCCCTAGTGGCGCCAGCGCAGTTTTTCCAACGCGCAGCTCACTGGGCGCTCCGTACAAAGTGTCGCCAACCACTGGCTGCTTCAGCGCGGCGAAGTGCACTCGAATCTGATGTGTGCGCCCGGTGTGCAGTTGGACTTCCACCAGAGTTGTGCCGTCGATTTTCACGAGCGTTTTCCAGTCCGTCCGCGCCTCGCGCGGATTGGTGATGGCCTCGCCATGCCAGGACTTGCGCTGCGTGGTCATGCGCGTGCGATGAATCGGGTCGCGCCCAATCGCCAGCTCGATTCGCCCGCTCTTCTCTCCCAGAACACCCTGCACTAGCGCGATATACGTCTTCTTGACGGCGCGCTGCCGAAAAGCTTCGCCCAGCTTCGCGTGCGCCGCATCGTTCTTCGCCACCAGGATCACGCCCGAAGTCTCCTTGTCCAACCGGTGAACGATTCCCGGTCGCAGGGGGTCGCCTCCCTGCGAAAGTGCTTGCCCGCGTCCCAGCAGCGCATTGACCAGCGTCCCTGAAACATTTCCCGCCCCCGCATGCACCGTCATCCCCGCCGCCTTGTTGATGGCGATGACATCGTCGTCTTCGTAAAGCACATCCAGCGGAATCGCTTCCGCTTCGGCATGCGGCCCCGGCCGCGGCTGGGCACGAACGGTGATAAGTTCCCCGCCGTGAAGCTTCTGCGAAGATTTCGCGGTCTTGCCATTGATGAGGACCAGGCCACCGTCAATGAGCTCTTGCACGCGCGACCGCGACAGTTCCGCGCAATGCGCCGCCACGAACCGGTCCAGTCGCGTCCCGGCGTCGGTATCAATTGCCAGGAGTTCATGCGTCTCGGGTTGGGCCCTGGCCGGCATGACCAGATTGTAGCAAGTGGATAGGAAACGAGCGGAGGAACAGACGTGGCAAAAAGACAAAGACTCAATGCTGGATGTACTTCGCTTGGCGTGTGGAGCTTCTGACATTCCTCGCCAATCCTTCGCCCTTCTTGCCCAAAAAGGTGGAAGTTGAATACTACTGCTCAAACGATTGGTCCTGCGGGAATTGCCGGATGCAATGGCTCGCCGTCTCAGCCCACGTCACACGGTGTTAGACTTGTTCTCAACAGGGCCGATGCAGCCGCCGTGAAGGCGGGTTGCGAAGGCCGAAGGAGGAAAAGATGATCAGGTACCGCATCGTTTTTCTTTTCTTTCTTGTTTGTGGTCTCGTGGCGCTTAGCTCAGTCTCGGCGCAGCAAAAGATCACATCTCGAACCGGCTGGATCAGCGACGAGAGTTGTGCGGCTCAACACACGAAGCCCGGTCGCGCGGATTGCGTGCAAAAATGCTGGCGTGGCGGCGCTTCGGTGGGACATCCGGAATGGAAACCCCAGCGAGCCGTGTTTGTGGCTGACGACGATCAGGCAATCTGGATTGTCGAAAATCCTGAAGCCGTTAGGGACTTTCCAGCTGCGCATGTGGTGCTGGCAGGCCAATTTAATCCTGCGAAAAAGACGATTCACGTTGAGAAAATCACCCCCGCTGCGCAGTAGGGTGGTCAACTCCAGACATCAGGCTGGATTCTGGTAGAGGCCGATCACGTTTCCTCCCGGATCACGGAACCTCGCGGTGATCTCGGGCGCGTCCGCGCCGATCGGCTGCACGATCTCACCCCCATGGGCTACGACCGCATCAACGGCTGCGGCTACGCTGTCCACCATGATGTAAAACAGCAGCCCGGGCTTTCCCGAGGGCGGACGTCCCAGCACCCAGGCGCCGCTGACCTGCCCGGTCGTATCGTCAAAAGCCGTGCTGCCATCGCCGCGCTTCCGGACGTTCCACCCAAACACCCCTTTGTAAGACTCCGCAGACCGCGCAATGTCCGTTGCAGGCATCTCGATGTAACAGATCTTCCCGTTCGCAAGCGTGGGCGGCATAAACATTCCCTCCAGGGAGCCGCCATTCTAGCACCCTCAAAACTCAAATCAATCCCGCAGCGTCCACCAGGTAGCCCCGCATCCCATCCCTCAAATACCACCTTCAAACTTGTAACCTGCAAACATTTCAACGCCTTACGGCCTCATTCGAATGATATCTAAATGATTATTTAACATATATATAGAATTCATGCTATAGTTTCGCGTGTTTGCCAGTTACCATTCTCGCCCAATCTCACAGTTTCTTCCCTGGTCTAACCGCCATTCCCTTCCCTCGATCCCCTAATTCCCATGGAATCATATCGTTTACCGACCCTCACCCCTTAAACTCTGTCGTTTCATATCGTTACAAAAACACTGGGGGAGGGGGGGCATCAACATTTCCCTGCTCGGGATGTCCAAAAGCCCTTCGCGCATCCACCTATCTTTTCAATCCCTACCGAGGAGGGAAAGCGCTGACGATTACCTTCTCGCCCTATGCAACCTGAGTGGGAGGATTCTGGCGTAAGACTTGAAGTCGGGGTCGGTGGCAAAGATGGACCAGTCGCGAGCGATGGCGATAGCGCAAATTAGGATGTCGGAGACGGATACGGCCACGCCTCGCGCACGACAGTCGTTGCTGGCTTTCGCGGCGGTTTCATAGTCCGCAGTGGCAACGGGTTCGTCGGGAAAGGAGCGCAGAACGTCGCGGAGCTTTTCGTATTGGCTGGAATTCTTGATGCCGGAGAGCAACTCCTGGCGCACCAAGCCGATGATTCGGGCGCGGCCTTCCTGGATCAGGCTTGTCAGTTCGGCGACGGCGGCGCGCTCGGCGTGATTCAGGTCGTGCGTTTTCCGGCGAAGTGCCAAGGACCAGATTGAAGTATCCACAAGAACGTTCACGCGCGTTTTCTGGTGCGTTCTTTCTTGTGGTCGTAGTTGCGATCGTACTCGATGGTGCCGAAGAGCGGCAGAATGTCCTGTTGTTTGCGGCGCTGGATGTATTCGTCAAGGGCGGCCGTGACGGCATCTTTTTTGGTGCGGTGGCGGCCTAGTTTCCGGGCGGCTTCAATCAAGCGGTCGTCAATAGCGAGGTTGGTCGGCATGGTTAGGCTTCCATCATAGTTTACACATCCTGATGTGTAGAATCAATTAGATCCTTGTGTGTAACTAAGCGGGCTAATTCGGATGCCAGAATGGTTTCCAGACGAGGGCGTGCTTTGAAAAGCAGCCGCGACTGTAAATGTCCATGTCACTGCGGCGGAGTCGCAGTACACATCGTCCCTTGCTGCGACAGGTTGCTGACTGGACTTTTGAGAAAGCGCAAACCAAAGAAGCCGCCCAGGAAATCAAAAATGGGCGGCTCCCGATTTAAGAAGATGTCACTCCGTGATGACGCGGTCGGCCCACTCAACCAGGCCGACAAAAATTGTGGGATTGCCGAACTTTGCGCCCCATTGATTCAGATCTGCTTCCGTGACCCCACGGGCCCGGCTGCAGGCCCCTCAAGCAAAAACAGGAATGTGTTTAGCTATGATCTTCTCGCACGTTTCGCTGAGCGGCGGCCAGCCCACCGGCATGACCGCATTCACTGTCGCCTTTCGCATCAGATAGGTGGCTTCTCCCGTGAGGAAAATCTGCACCTCGTGGCCGGCTTCCGCCAGCGCGAGTCCATGCAGAAAGGGAAACGACGCCCTGGTGGGGTCGTCCGAGCCCCAGGCGCTTTTCATCATGATCTTGAGAGTTTTCTTTTTTGGTTCTTCGGCCTTCGCACCCCAGGATAGAAAAGGCAATCCCAAAAGTTGAGCTAAAAACTGTCGCCGCGCCATAGTTTTCTCCTAGTCTGAAACTTCCGAAGAGAGTTGGCGCGAAGCTTATACCCTTTTTCTTTGCGCTGTCTACCCTGCGAATGCACGAGGCTAAGTGAGGCTGCCGGTGGCGGCGAGCTTGGCGTACCAGCGGCCGGAGTCCTTGATGGTGCGCTTTTGCGTGCGGAAATCCACGTAAGTGAGGCCGAAGCGCTGTGCGTAGCCTTCGGCCCACTCGAAATTGTCCAGGAGACTCCAGTGATGGTAGGCACGAACGGGGACGCTATGTAGCAAGGCGCGGCCGAGAGAGTCCAGATATCCGCGCAGAAACTGGATGCGGCGGTCGTCGCGGACTTGGCCGTGTTCGTCGGGTGTGTCCAGATAAGAGCAGCCGTTCTCGGTGATTTCGAGCATCGTGCCCTTGTATTCGCGGGAAATGCGCAGGAGAAGATCGTGAAAAGCGTCGGGCCAGACTTCCCAGGCAAAATCGGTGAGCGGGCCCTGATGGGCGCCGGAACTGTGGACGCCGGTGGAATCTTCTCCTGCGCCTGGAGGAATGGCGGAGACGAGTTGGCGGCGATAATAGTTGATGCCGAGAAAATCGAGCGGGGCGCGGCAAAGTTCCATGTCGCTGGACTTGACGCCCATAAGTTCGAGCGGATTGTTGCCGGGGAAAGCTTGGGGGTATTCTCCGCGGAGGGCGGGGTGGACAAACCAGACGTTGCCGAGGGCGTGAGCACGATCGGCGGCCAGGCGATCGGCGTCACTGGAGGTGGCGGGTTCGCAGTTGGCCATGCTAAAGGCGGTGCCGACCTGGAGCTTGGAGTTAATGGCTTTGATGGCGTGGAAAGCCTGGCCCTGGGCAATATTGACGACGTGCGTGGCGCGCATGCAATCGGCGAAATTGTTGCGCGCGGGAGCGTGTACGCCCCTCGAGTAGCCGAGAAAGGTAAACACCCAGGGTTCGTTGAAAATACACCAGTGAGCGATGCGGTCGCCGAGAGCGCGAACGGTCAGGTCAGCGTAATCGGTGAAGCGGGCGGCGAGATCGCGATTGGGCCAGCCGCCGACGTCCTCGAGTTTTTGCGGAAGATCCCAATGATAGAGAGTGCAGAGCGGGCGGATTTTTGCTTCGAGGAGCGCGTCGGCAAGGCGCTTGTAGTAGTCGAGGCCCTTGGGATTGGGTTTGCCAGTGCCATCAGCCTGGATGCGCGGCCAGGAGATGGAGAATCGGTAGCTGGTCAGATTTAGCTCTTGGAGGAGGGCGACATCTTCTTTGTAGCGATGGTAGGAATCGCAGGCGACGTCGCCGGTGGCCGCGCCCTTCACTCTGCCGGTAGTGTGCGAGGAGCGGTCCCAGACGGATTCGCCCTTGCCGTCTTCGTTCCAGGCGCCTTCGATCTGGTAAGCGGCGGTGGCGGCACCCCAAATAAATTCTTCGGGAAATTCGAAAGGCGCGAAGCGCATCTGGGTTTCAAGAAAATTTGGAATGAGGCGGTGGCCGGGAGGCAGGACAGAAAAAGAAGCGGCCGCACCCAAAGCGGTCGAGAGAAATTCACGGCGATTGAAACTATCCCATCGACTCACAGATTTCCTCCTCGACTACGGCGTTCGCGAATTCGAATGAGGTGTTTCGGACCGGCGACCAAATAGTATGTCAAGAATGATCAGTATAGCGCCGATGGTGATGGCGGAATCGGCGACGTTGAAGGCGGGCCAAGGATTGAAGGTTTGCCAGGGAAGGAAGTGAAGATAGACCTCGAGGAAATCGGTGACGGCGCCGTGGAGGATGCGGTCGGTGAGGTTACCGGTAGCGCCGCCGAGAAGAAGGGCGAGGCCGGAGGCGTTTAAAGCGCTGACGCAGCGGCCGGCGACAAGCAGCCAGGTGATCAACGCAATGATGATGAGGGAGCCGACGATGAGAATGGCGCGCAGGGCGGGAGAAGACAGGCCGGCGAGAAAGCTGAAGGCGATGCCGGGATTGCGGGAGTCCAGGAAATAGAAAAAGTTGGGAAGTACGGGGTGGGGGAAATAACTAGAGGGGCGGGATTCGATCCAGGCTTTGGTGGCGCGGTCGAGGAAGACGACGGCGATGGTTAGCCAGAGCCACCGGAGGCGCGGAGGAAGAGTCATGAGGTAAAGGAAGTAAAGGAATCGAGAGAGATTGACCTTTGCGCACTGTAGGAATCGCGGATGGAGGAAAAGCGGCGGCTAGCCGCCGCACTCCAAAGGTGGTGCGTCTGGGAACGAGGCGGCATGTCAGGTTGCCGCTACCGTCGCAGCGCCGTCGCGTTCGATTTCGGCGAGGGCTTCGATGCAGCGTTCGCAGACCTTTGGATAACGGGCGTTTTCGCCCACGTGGGTCGAGTAGTTCCAGCAGCGGTCGCATTTGGCACCGTCGGCGCGGTCGATCTTGATGGTAAGGCCCGGCAAGGTTTCGGCTGGAGCCGAGGCCGGGATGGCGGACGAATGGACTTCGACTTGGGAAACGATGAAGAGCGCTGGGAGAAGGGACTGTTTTTCTTCGAGAAGTCTTTGCAGGCCAACGGCTTCAGGTCCGGCGTGAAGATGGACTTTTGCTTCGAGGCCTCCGCCGATGGTCTTTGTGGCGCGTGCTTGTTCGAGGGCTACGAGAACAGCGGAGCGAACTTGCGCCAGGCGCTCCCATTTTTCGGCGGCGTCTTTGCCGATTCCGCAGGCGAGCGCTTCGGCTTCCGAGAACAAAGTCATGTGGACGCTTTCGGGCTCGCCGGAAGCTTTCGGCAAATACTTCCAGATTTCCTCGGAGGTGAAAACGAGAATCGGCGCTACGAGACGGACGAGCGCGCTGCTGATTTTCCAGACGGCGGTTTGCGCGGAGCGGCGTAATTTGTTTTTGGGAGCTTTGGTGTACAGGCGATCCTTCAGCACGTCGAAATAGAAGGCGCTGAGATCCACTACGCAATAATCGTGAATGGCGTGGTAGACGCGGTGGAATTCGTAGCCGGCATACCATTCGCCGCATTTCTTGACGAGTTCGGCGGTGCGGTCGAGCATCCAACGGTCGAATTCCTCGAGTTGATCGTTCGAAAGGGCGTCGCGCGAGGAATCGAAATCACCAAGGTTGCCGAGCGCGAAGCGAAACGTGTTGCGGATTTTTCGGTAGGCTTCGCTGAGCTGCGTCATTACGCGCTCGCTCATCTTTACGTCGGCCTGGTATTCGACGGAGCCGACCCAAAGGCGGAGGAGATCGGCGCCCCACTTTTCGCAAATTTCAATGGGGTAGAGCGCATTGCCGAGCGATTTGGACATCGGGCGGCCCTGCTCGTCGAGCGTCCAGCCGTGGGTGACGACGCCGCGATAGGGCGAAGCGTCGCGCATGCCCGTGGCAACGAGCAGCGAGCTGTGGAACCAGCCGCGGTATTGATCGGGGCCTTCGAGATAGACATCGGCAGGCCACTCAGCGCCCTTTAAGACAGAGAGATTCGAAGAGCCGGAATCGAACCAGACGTCGAGAATGTCGTTCTCTTTGCGCCATTTTGTTGCGCCGCAGGAGCAGGTTGTGCCGGCGGGTAGCAACTCTTCCGCGGTGTGCTGATACCAGGCGTCGGCGCCTTCCTTTTCGAACCATTTCACGACGTTGCGCAGCGCTTTGAAATCCTCGAGGCGCGTTCCGCAATCGTCGCAATAAAAAACAATGATGGGCACGCCCCAGAAGCGCTGGCGCGAGACGCACCAGTCCGGGCGCTTCTCGATCATTTCGTACATGCGGTCTTCGCCCCAGGCGGGGATCCATTTGACACCGTGGATTTCTTCGAGGGCTTCCTGACGCAGCGATTTTTCTTTTCCGTGAGCGGCCTGGTCCATTTTGATGAACCACTGTTCGGTGGCGCGGAAAATCAGGGGATTGTGGCAGCGCCAGCAATGCGGATAACTGTGTTTGTACTCGTGGTTGCCCAGGAGCGCGCCGCGATCAGCGAGGAGTTTCACGATGATTGGATTCGCGGTGAAAACATCTGTGCCTTTGTATTCGGGCAAACCTTCCAGATACACACCCTTGTCGTCAATCGGCGCGTAGACTTCGAGTCCATATTTTTGGCCGGAGTTGAAGTCATCGGCGCCGTGGCCGGGAGCGGTGTGAACGATGCCGCTGCCCTGATCGAGGGTGACGTAATCGGCGAGAATGCCGGGGGCCTGGATCGGGAGAAATGGGTGCTGGAATTTCATGCCGTCGAAATCGCGGCCTTTGAAGGTGGCGCGAACTTTGGCTTCCTTGATCCCGCACTCGGATTGGAGTGCAGCGACGCGGTCGGCGGCCAGGAGCAGAGCGCCCTTTTCGGTTTCGACTACGGCGTATTCGAAATCGGGATGGAAGGCGAGCGCACGATTGTGAGGAATGGTCCAGGGCGTGGTGGTCCAGATAACGGCACTGACGTCGGCTCCGATTTTCGGGGCTTCGCCCCTGCCGCCGACGACAACCGGGAACTTCACCCAGATCGATGGGCTGGTGTGATCTTCGTACTCGACTTCGGCTTCGGCGAGGGCGGTGCTATCGTAGATGCACCAGTAGACGGGCTTGCGGCCGCGGTAGACGTAGCCTTTTTCCATGAAATCGAGGAACGCGCCAGCGATGGTGGCTTCGTATTCGTGGCTCATCGTCAAATAAGGATCATTCCAGCGACCGAAAATGCCGAGGCGCTTGAAATCTTTTTTGTGCTGCTCGACGTAGCGCAAGGCGAATTGACGGCAAAGCTTGCGGAATTCCGCAGGAGGCACCTTCCCTTTTCCGCCCAGCTCTTTTTCAACCTGAGTTTCGATCGGCAGGCCGTGGCAATCCCACCCGGGGACGTACGGAGCGTAGTGACCCGCCATGCTCTTGGTTTTGACGACGAGATCCTTGAGGATCTTGTTGAGGCCGGTGCCGAGATGAATTTCGCCGGTGGGGTACGGCGGGCCGTCGTGCAGAACGAAGAGCGGCTTGCCTTTGCGCGTTTCGAGGATGCGTTCGTAGATGTTGCCGCCGTGCCAGGATTCGAGCTGCTTGGGCTCGTTCTGCGGGAGGCCGGCCTTCATGGGAAAATCGGTCTTCGGCAAGTTCAGCGTTTTCTTGAGTTCGAGTGGTTCGGCCATAGATTTGAGCGCTCGGATAGCCCCTTGATTGTCGGCACGGTTGCCTGCATAACCGACCTTGTTTGCCCGTACTAACCGTGATTCTCATGCCCGTACTAGCCGTACGGTAGTTCAGGTGTACGGCGGGAAACATCGGAAAGCAGTGTAAGGACGTATGTTACAATGAATGGGAGTCGGTGTCAGCCGCATGGGGCGCGCAACCTTTCCCGGCCAGCGCGAATCATAACGGTCAGGTACACCGAATGCGGGGAATCTGCGTCTAAATTGAAGAGGTAAACGGTGCCGGGCAAATTTATCAATCTTCTGCCGCCTGAAATCACTAGGGCCAAAGTGTCTGCTGGAGGCCGCGGGCCTGCAGTCCCAATGCCGTCCTCGGCGGTGCCGAAATTCGATCCGCCCGACATTCTCATTCCCGATAATTTTTTGTCAAACCTGAGGCAGTTCCTGGTCGAGCGGCCGATCAAGGTGCGCGAGCGCGCGGATGCGCCTTTCACCAAAACATCTTTTGGAATGGGCATCGGCTCTAACTTGAAGGATTTTTTCAGCTCCCCTGCAGCTTCCAAAAGACCGGTAAACAGTAAACTGGAAGTGGCCTGGGGATCCAATTTTGGCGGATTTGGGACGCGCATCAAGGATTTTTTCTCGCCCCCGAAGCAGGCGCCGCTGCCCTTCGCCGTAAAGCCCATCAAGGTGAAAGACATCTGGTCGAAAGATGAAAACTTCGGCTGGAGTCAAGCGATCGCATTTGGTTTGCACGGCGGCGTGATCTTGTTGCTCCTTGTGCCGGTCTTCTGGAATGTGCTGCCTGTCTCCACGCAGGCAAAGAACAAACAGCTCGATATCACTCCGCTGGATATTTCCCCGTATATTTCGAAGCTGCCCGCGGGCGCGGACAAGGCCGGGGGCGGTGGCGGCGGGGGTGACCGTTCGCCGTTGCCCGCGACGAAGGGGCGCGCGCCGAAGTTCAAGTGGACGCAATTTACGCCGCCCGAAGCGACGCTCAAGAACCTGAATCCGAAACTGCCCATGGATCCTTCGCTGCTTGGTCCGCCGGATTTGAAAGTGGCTAATCCGCCGCTGACCAACATGGGTGATCCGCTGGCGGCAGCTGTGAATTATTCCGGCGGCCCTGGCGGTGGTGGTGGTATCGGCACCGGTGAGGCCGGAGGTATTGGCAGTGGCTCCGGCGGGGGCCTTGGCCCTGGCGAAGGCGGTGGCACGGGCGGAGGTGTTTTCCGCGCGGGCGTGAACGGCGTCGGTTCGCCGCAGTGCATTTACTGCCCGCAGCCGGAGTACTCGGACGAAGCTCGCAAGGCCAAGTATCAGGGGACTGTATTGCTTGACGTGACGGTTACCGCGGATGGACGCGTGATCTCTCCAATGGTCATCAAGGGTCCCGGACTGGGCTTGGAAGAAAAGGCGCTCGCACAAGTGAAGAATTGGAAGATGCGGCCGGCGGTGGGTCCTAGCGGCAAGCCTGTCAATTGCCGCGTGCAGATTGAAGTCACGTTCCACCTCTACTAAAAGCGCGACCCTCAAATAAACTGGAAAGATCTGGTCGGCCTCCGACCTTCTGTGTCCTCTGTGTTGAGTCCCACTTTTTCGGGTATTCCTCGAACGCCTCATTTGTGGGCAACCAGTGTGGGCAACCAAACTGCGGCGCTCCGCTTCTCAACAGGCGTTCGCCGCCCGAGTCGTCGAGGAATGTGGCCAAATCCGAGGCGGGCGCGGAGGCCAGCCCCATGCGAGACCCGCTTTCGCGTGATTTCTCTTCGCTTCAAAAACCAACAGATTGTTGGTTTCACCGTGTGCGGGACAACTTTCATCAAATTCTTGCGCCTGCGCGCATATTCCCTTCGGTGGCTAGCGCGCCGATTCACTTTCTGAAATGGGAGCGGTCGGCGGGAGCTGGTCGTGCGCAGAGCGCCTCTTTTTTAACTCACGCTGCAATCATCTCTGCACTGGCAATTGTGACCCTGCACCCGCCCGGTGCGAAGCACAGTCCGGTTCCACCGGGACAGAGCAGGGCGAATCTCCTTCCGCTGCCTGCGAATTTTCTCGACAGCCTTCGAGGCCATAAACCATCAGAGGGGAGTGGCAGCGGGAGCGGTCATGATTCTGGTCCAACTTCGCAAGGAAACCTTCCTGCGCTTTCTTCGATTCAGCTCCTAAAACCCACTCTTCCACAAAATCGGAATCCGGAGATGCCCATTCCTCCGGCGATTCTGGACGCATCAGCGCCACGCGTGCTGACAACAGTGGACAACATGGGGCTGCCCTGGATGGCGGAACAAGACGATTCCTCCGGTCGCGGCAGAGGCCACACAATCGGCGATGGTCCGGGAGACTCGATTGGGGATACGCCAGGAGATGGGGTCGGCAAAGGTCCCACGCCTGGCATTTATCATCCCGGCATGACTTTGCCCAGCTGCGCGTACTGTCCTGATCCGCAATACACGGACGAAGCGCGGGAGGCCAAGTTACAGGGAAAGGTGACACTGCGGGTTTTGGTTGGCGCGGATGGGGGCGCCTCGCAAATCCGCGTCGTACAGGGAATCGGGCTGGGGCTTGATGAACGGGCGGAGCAAGCCATTCGCGGGTGGAAATTCGTGCCCGCGCGCGATGCCGCGCGCCGCGCGGTTCCTGCATGGGTGACGGTCGAGGCTGTTTTCCGACTGTTCTAGACAGGGTTTGTGCAAGAGAGTAGCGTTTTCGCCGTGCCGTACGATTTCACTGAAGACGAGTTTGAGCTTGAGCCGGAGGCATCCTCCGCACACAGTGGCGGACCGCCGCGCAAGTTGAGCGGAATCGGCGTAATCGATCCGCCCTTTCCTCCGAGGAGGCCGCCTGCTCCTATTCCCACGGTGCCCTCTTCCCTGTTCGCCCGGATCCTTGCAGGATTACTACTCGCGGGGCTAGCGGCAGCGACGCTGTTCCTGCTCTTCTGGAAGCACTGACGGACTAAACTCTCAGATCAGGATACGGGCGGGGGAACTTCTGTCGTTTGGTTTTCCATTTCTGTTACGATTTTAGCATGAGAAAAGCAGCGGTTTTCACAATGGGCGTTGTGATGGGTGTGCTCTCCCTTGCAGGCGTGGCACGAGCGCAGAGCGAGACCGGAGCGCTCGAACTCTCTGCGCGCATCACGCCGACCAGGGCGCGCCCGGAGCCAGTGCGACAATTCACGTTTTACGTGCTGACGAAAAGCTACTCGGAGATCGTAAAGGAAATAGAGGAGAAAGACCCCGTCCCGCCGCGCGACAAGTTTATTGATGGCCTGGCGGTTTCTCCAGAATTGCGCACGTGGCTCAAGGGTCATGACACTCTGGACCTCACGGAACCGGACATTGACAAGCTGCTGAGCGCGGATGACATCCTCAGCGTTCCGGAATTCCTGCAGGCCTACCAGCGGACGAATAGCGGCGGCGTGACCAACGGCTTGCCAAAACCAAAGTATTCGGAAGCCGACAAAACAGAGCAGCCAGAGAAGTACGAGAAGTTGAAGAAAGAATATATGGTTAATTTGAGGAAATTCCTTCGCTCGCGTCCCGAGACCATCTCTGGCGTAGAACTCGAACTGGACGGCGTCAATCCGCAGCGCAAGTGGGCAGCGCTCCAGAACGATCGCCGGAAACGCGTGCAACGCGTCGCTCCTGACGTGGCGCAGCTTAAATTTCTGGCAGCCAAGGCGGACACTGATCTCGAGGGGCACGCGTCGCTTTCGGGTCTTGCTCCGGGCGAATATTGGATCAGCACGCTTAATCTGGACGCCGATGCAGGAGATATGCGCGTGCGATGGGATGTCCCGGTGAAAATTGAACCCGGCAAAACCGTCCGCGTCGAACTGTCGAATTTGAATTCCATCGACGCGCACAGCTCCGCTCCCTAGCGCTGACGAGCGCCACCATGGGAACGCCCCTGCAGTGGATTGCATTCAATCTCTTTATCGTTGCCGCGATCGCGCTCGACCTGCGCGTCTTTCACCGGCGGCCACACAAGATCGAGATTCGGGAGGCGGCGATCGCCAGCTTCGGATGGATCGCGGTCTCCGTCTTGTTCGGGATGGGGATGCTCTATTTTAATGGCGAGCAGCCGGCCCTGGAATTCTTTACCGGCTATTTGATTGAAAAAGCTCTCAGCGTCGACAATTTATTTCTTTTTCTGGTGATCTTTCGCGCGTTTGCCGTGGATGAGCGGTTGCAGCATCGGCTTCTGGAATGGGGCGTGGCAGGGGCATTGGTCATGCGCGGGGTGATGATCGCGCTGGGCGCGGAATTGATCGAGCATTTTTCGTGGGTGATGTATGTGCTGGGGGCGTTCATCGTTTATGCGGGCGTGCGGATGCTTTTCTATCATAAAGGGGACATTCACCCGGAACGAAGCAAAATCTTTCGCTTCGCCAGCCGGCACCTTCGAGTAAGCCATGATTATCATGGCGAGCGTTTTTTTGTGAGGAATGCGGGACGGCTGTTTGCCACGCCGCTGTTTCTGGTGTTGCTCGTGGTGGAAATTACGGACGTCACGCTGGCCGTGGATTCCATCCCGGCGGTCTTTGGCATTACGCGCGATCCTTTTATTGTTTACACGTCGAACGTGCTCGCGATTCTGGGGCTTCGGGCGCTGTACTTCCTGCTGGCAGGAGTCATCGACCGTTTGCGCTTTCTGGATGAGGGGCTGGCGATCGTGCTGGTTTTTATCGGCGGGAAGATGATCTGCGAGAGGTGGCTGCACATTCCCGTGACGGTTTCTCTTGGTATCGTTGGTGGCGTGCTGCTGATCGCGCTGCTGGCGTCGGTCCTGATTCCTCCGAAGCAAAGGGCGTAAAGTTCATTCTTCTTCGAACATCAGTTCATCAACGTAGCACCACATCCAGTTTTCGCCGGGCTCTTGCGAGCGGACAATTGGATGCTTCGTGGCGTGAAAATGCTTGGTGGCGTGCTTGTTTTTGGAGGAATCGCAACAGCCGACATGGCCACAGCTCAGACACAGGCGCAGATGCACCCAACTGTCCCCCATTTTCAGGCACTCCTCGCAACCCTTAGTCTTGGGTTTCACGCGCTTAATCTGATCGAGGTGAGTACAGTTTTCAGCCATGCTGGTCTCCGGCGAAATCACAAAGTTGCTTGGATCGGAATTCGCACCTGGAATCGCGTATCACCCGGAACTGATTTCAAGGTGACGAGGCCGCGCATTTTTTTCACGATGCGATGCACGACGTCCAAGCCGAGCCCGGTTCCTTCGCCCACGCCCTTGGTCGTAAAAAATGGTTCGAAGATGCGCGACTGCACCTCCGGCGGGATGCCGGGGCCGTCGTCGGCGATTTCCACTAACACGAAATCATTTTCGCGCAGGGCACGCACGAAAAGCTTGCCCTTTTCTTTCATGGCATCGACGGCGTTGTCGATGAGGTTGGTCCAAACTTGATTGAGTTCGCTGCCGTAGGCCATCACCTTCGGCAGATCGGGAGCATACTCGCGCGTGACCACAATGCCGCGCTTCAGCTTGTGATGCATGATGGTGAGCGTGGTTTCCAGGCTGTTTTTGATATCCACTTCCTGAAGCGGCGCCTGGTCCATGTAGGAGTATTCCTTGATGGCTTTGATGAGATCCGAAATGCGCGCGGTGCTGTGTTCGAGCTCGTCGGCGATGCGCTCCATTTCGAGAAGGGTGCCGAAGCGGGTGAGCTCGGGGCCAAGGGACGTTCCGGCGGCGCCGGCGAAACTTTCCAGATGAGCATCCGTTAAGTTGGCGTCCGCCAAAAGCGGTGCGAGCTTCCAGGCATCGGCAACGGCGCGCGCCTCCAGCCAAGATTGGATGGCCTCTTCACGTTCGACACGGGCGAATTCATCTTTAGATTCGGCAGGCTTCAGCGCGGTCCGGATTTCTTCTTCGCGCTGGGCTAACAAGCCGCAGTCTTCCGGGCCGAGCTTGGAAGTGCGTCCCGCGACACGTAGGCGTTGCAGACAATCCCGTAGCGAGGCCGCCGAGCGGCGGGCCGCAGCAGACGGATTGTTGAGCTCGTGCGCGAGGCCGGCGGACAATTTTCCGAGGGCGGCGAGTTTTTCGCGCTGCTGCTCTTCGCGGGTAACGTTTCGAACGCGGTCCGTCAACAATCCCACGAGGCGCTGGGAAAGCTCGGGCATGCGCTGGAACAACTCCGGAAACTTGGCGGAGGGAAACGCTAGAGAATAGACGGGGAGAACGGCTCGACCGGTCACTCCGAAAGTTTTCATCCTGGAAAACGGCAACACGCCCGTGACGTCGCCGGCGCGGGCGGTAAACACGGGGCCGTCCTGGGGACCGTTCTCGCGGCGGGCTCGCAATTCTCCTTCGAACAGCACGAACATGGTGTCCGCCGGCGTCTCTTCCTTGACGGTGATTTCACCGACGTTGAAGCGACGTTCTTCCGCTTGAGCGACAAACCATTCCAGGTCTGCCTGCGGCTGGTCCGCGAACGGCGCGATCGTGCGCAATTTGGCGACCAGGGCTTCCACTCGTGCCTGATCCTTTGTTTCGCTCATTGTACCTTTGCCAGATACTGGTGCATGAACTGGACGACGACAGCGCCTTCTCCCACGCCGGAAGCGACGCGCTTGACGGAACCGTGACGCACATCGCCAACGACAAAAATTCCGGGCACGTTGGTTTCTAGCAAGCCGGGGTCGCGATCCAGCGTCCAGGAGGCCGGCCGCTTCCCGTTGCGAAGAAGGTCGGGGCCGGAAAGAATGAAACCGCGCTCGTCACGCTCAATCGCAGTGCCAAGCCATTCCGTGCGCGGCTGCGCACCGATAAAAATGAACAGGCTTGAGGCGGGAAGCTTCTTTCTTTCTCCCGATGGAGAGCACTCGACGGTAATTCCCGTGAGCCGCGATTTTCCTTCCACCTCTACGACGCTTGTCCGCGGCCATAGCTCGATGTTAGGCGTTTTTTCGATTTGCTCGATCAAGTAGTGCGACATGGTGGCGGCAAGCGAAACTCCGCGCACCAACATCACCACCTTCTCAGCAAACTTCGAAAAGTGCATGGCGGCTTGGCCAGCGGAATTCGCGCCGCCAATTATATAGACCGTCTCGCCCCTGCAAGCCATCGCTTCGGACGTTCCGCCACCGTAATAAACGCCCGCGCCCTGCAAGTGGTCAATGCCCGGAACGTCCAAGGTCCTCCACTGAACGCCCATGGCCAGAAGGAGGGCGTGACAGGAGAGTTCCGAACCATCGGCGAGTTTAAGATACCGGTAGGGACCTTCGACGCGAATGCTGACGGCTTCCTGCGGCGAGAGAATTTCCACGCCGAAACGCCGGGCTTGGGCTACGGCACGCCGCGCCAGGTCAAGGCCGGTGAGTCCGGAGGGAAAGCCGAGATAGTTCTCGATTCGAGAACTCAGTCCGGCTTGGCCGCCGGGCGCTTCGCGCTCAACAATTACGGTGCGCAGGCCTTCGCTCGCACCATAAACAGCGGCGGCAAGCCCGGCAGGGCCTCCGCCGACGATGGCAAGATCATAGAAGTTAGTTAGGGCATGGGTGCGGAGTCCGATTTTGTCCGCGACGGCGGGCAGGGGCGGCTCGGGCAGGCGCGTGCCATCCGGAAAGAGGATCAACGGGAGTTTTTCCGCCTCCGGTCCCAGCGAGTCAATCAGCCCCCGCACTTCGGGATCGCTTTGCGCCAGCTCCACGTCAATCCATTGATAGGGGACTTGATTGCGAGCGAGGAACTCGCGCAGTTCGTAGGAGCGGTTCGACCAGCGGGTACCGAGGACACGAATGCCCTCGTACGGCGGGCGGAACGTCGCAGTCCAATCGTGAAGCAGATCGTCAAGCGCCGGAAATAACTTTTCCTCGGGGGGATCCCAGGGCTTCATCAAATAGTAGTGCACACGGGCTTCGTTAATGGCGTCGATAGCCGCGTTGGTGTCCGCGTAGGCTGTAAGCAGGGCGCGCTTTGCCAAGGGGTGCATCTCCATAGCCTCAGCGAGGAAATTCACGCCGTCCATTTGGGGCATACGTTGATCCGCTAGCAAGAGGGCCACGGGATTGTTGCGAGTTTTCAATTCGCGCAGGGTGGCGAGGCCGGCGCTTCCGGAATTCGCGCGCATGACGCGATAGCGATCCGCATAGCGGCTGCGCAAGTCGCGCTCAATAGCCCGGAGAACTTCGGGGTCATCATCCACTGTTAACAAGACTGGCTTTGGCATATCCCTCAGATGCGGCGCACGCGGTTTTCGATGCGTCTTACGAGGAAGGCTGAACGGCTTCAGCTTCTTTTCGTGACGCCCTCAAGCTACAATTCCTGACGGTTCCATGTCCAGTCCTCTCGCTCAATCGGTCGCCGACCTTTCGTCCGCGGATGAATCCAAGCGGCTTGCTGCCGCGGGTGAAATCTACCGCTTGGGCCGTGCGGCCGCGGGTTCCGCCCTTTCTGAATGGTGGGTCGAGAGCGAACTTTCCGCGCTGCTGCATGCACCCAATCCCGCTATAACCGTTGGACTTGCTGTGAACCGCGATACGTTTGGGCGAATTCGAATTGCCAATGGAACTCCGAGGCTTGCTGACGTGCCGCCGGATCAGGATGCCGAGGAATTCGAACTTGAGTTCGCCGGAGGTATTTCACTTGACATTCTGACCGCGCGCGAGCCCGGCGGCTCCGGAGCTATCGCAAAGTACCTGGCCAAGTTTGGAGAGGGGGTCCAGCAGGTGGAATATCGTTGCGCCAAAGTCGACCGCGCCACGCAAATCCTGAAGGAAAAATTCAAAGTCACTCCGGTCTATGCTGAAACTCGGGCAGGGGCGGATGGCACGCGGGTCAATTTTTTCCTCGTCGCGTCTCCGGATGGGGGCAAGGTGCTTATCGAACTGTACGAAGGGCCGTCTCGTGGATAGATTTCCAAATTCAGCGAGATCAAATCCTACTAAGTGATTCCTCGTTTCTTTCCGTCCGCTATTACGTGCCAAGCTCGCAGGACTTCGGCGACCGTCCATGCTTGCGCGATGCATCCGCGTGGCGTGAAGGGAGCATCGCCATCGAAGATTTCACTTAACGTGCCGAGACCGCTCGCATAAATCTGCCGGCCGAGGGGATCGAGGAATCGCAGCGCCGCTTGGCGGTCGTGGTAGACGCGATAGTGCGCGAGCGCGAAAGGGCCGAGGAGCCAGCCCCAGACCGTACCTTGATGATAAGCAGCGTCACGATCGCGGGGGCTGCCGCCGTAATGGCCGATATATCCGGGTCCACCCGGCGCGAGACTGCGCAAGCCGTGCGAGGTTAGGAGGTGCCGCGCGCAAACATCAACGACGGCTTTTTGCTGCTGAGGCGCGAGCGGGCTGGCTGGCAAGGAGACGGCAAAAATCTGATTCGGGCGAACCGACGCATCACTTCCAACGCCCGGCGAATCAATAACGTCGAAGCAACAATTGCGGTCCCCGTTCCAGAACTTCTGAAAACTTTGCTTTGCTTTGCCCGCGAGTTTTTCATACGCCGCGCTTGGTTTGGCAAGTAACTGTGCAAAACCGGCCATCGTTTCAAGCGCGTTGATCCATAGCGCGTTGATCTCCACGGGCTTTCCTGCGCGGGGCGTTACGACCCAGTCGCCGATTTTTGCGTCCATCCAGGTGAGTTGCACGCCGGGACCGCCGGCAAAGAGAAGTCCATCCGCCGGGTCGACATGAATGTTGTAGCGGGTGCCCGCGAGATGCGCGTCGATCATGCTTGCGAGAACGGGGAAAAGTTTTTGCAGCGTCAAGGCATCCCGCGTGGCCTCGAAATACTGGCAGATGGATTCGAAATACCAGAGTGCGGCATCTACGGTGTTGTATTCCGGCTTGCCGCCGGCATCGGGGAAATTGTTGGGGAGCATCCCGCCGTCCACGTAACGGGAAAAGGCAAGAAGGATTTGCTTCGCAACTCCCGCGCGGCCGGTTGACAGGGTTAGTCCAGGCAGTGCGATCATGGTGTCGCGACCCCAGTCGCCAAACCAGTGATAGCCGGCGATGATACTGCGGCCGCCTGGCTCTTCCGGGAGGCTACGCTTGACGATGAATTGATCGGCGGCGAGGATGAGCGGCCTGACCCATGAAGGCGCTTCGCCGGCAAGGGATTCGTTTTTCTCCTGCCATTCCTGGAACAGTTGTACATCATGATTGGCTTGCTCTGCCCCGGCAGCTTCTCCATCAAGCAAGGGTGTTGCCTCTGTTGACACAACGAGTGTGACGCTGGAACTGCGTTCCAGATTTGCGCGGAATAGCACGGCGAAGAGACGGTCTTCGCGGTCGCTCAATCCCCGCTCGGTTTCTGCGGCGAGATAGCAGCCGAGGTACCACTCGTGGCGCGGCTCGCAGGTTGCTGCACTACTTTTCAGGCAGAAAGGAACCGCGCCGTCAAATGCCAGCACCTTTACGCCATGTTCGACTGGAGCGACATTCATGCGCCAGTCGCCGGCATGGGTCAAGGAGTGGAAGTCGCGATAATTCACGAGCGCTTTAAGTTCTAGTTCGATGGCGCTGCTTCCCCGCAGGAGGGTGTACTGAATGAAAGTGGTGTTTTCACCTTGGCGCATCCAGACGCGTTTTTCCAGAAGCGCATCCGCCAGCGCGTAAGTCCATACCGGCGTTGAGCCTTCCAAGTGAAAATCCTCAAGGAGTAGAAAGCCCTGCGGATCAACGACCCCGGCGGCCCATCGATGGGTAGCTAGGGAAAAATCGGCGCCCGCGTAGTGAACGATTTCGTCGAAAGTCGAGACTAGTAATGTGCGGCCCACGGGCGGCTGCAAGGCGGCCACCAGCAGTCCGTGATAGCGGCGAGTCTGACTCCCGGCTATGGTACCGGAGGCGTACCCGCCGATTCCGTTGGTTACGAGCCACTCACGCGATTCAGCTGCGGCAAGGTCGCCACAAATCTCGCGGCCAAATTGAATTTCCGCTTGTTCCGACACCAACCGCTCCTTGGTCACTGAGAATTTCCGGGTCCCGGCAATGCAAGCCGCTTAATCGAGCTTAGTCTCTTGAAAGAAGTTTCAGCTATTCCCGTAGACCGGGATAGCGGCGCCATGAATGACTCTGGCATCATCGCTGCATAAGAACAGGACGACACGCGCGATGTCTTCGGGCTTCGGCCACTTCGAGAAGTCTGCCGTCGGCATGGCTTTGCGGTTCGCCTCCGTATCAATGATGCTGGGGAGAATCGTATTCACGCGAACGCCGGTGCCTTTCAAGTCCGCGGCTAGAGAATCCAGCATCGCCAGGGCGGCGGATTTTGAAGCCGCATAAGCGGCCGCTCCACCGGCATGGTCAAACGCGGCCTTTGCGGCTACGTTTACGATAGCGCCGTGGCCTTCCTTCAACATCGCTCTTACCACGGCACGCGATAGCGCATACCCCGAGCGAAGATTCAGAGCCAGCATCTGCTCGAAGACCTTCGTCTCCAGTTCCCACAACTTCGTGCCACCGGCAAACCCACCCACAGTGTTAACCATAGCGTCCAAATGGCGATACTTCCCCAGGACTTTCTCGACGAGTTGCCGCACGGCAGCCTCATCGGTGACATCGACCGAGTGCGCTTCAAATCCCGATCCGGCTGTCCCAGCCGCCCTCTTCAATGCCTCGAATTGTTCCTGCGCGCGATAGGTAACAACGACCCTGGCACCTGCTTCAAGGAATGCCAGAGTCACGGCGCGCCCCAATCCACCGGTGCCCCCTGCCACCAGAACCACTCTCCCGTCGAATCTCGCATCCATCAGCGTTCCTCCCAGGTCATTGAGCCTCGCCGTTTAGCCATTTGGTCATCAGGAAACGATCGCGATCCTCGAATCCTTTGCGCCGGTAGAGTTCGAATGCGGGATCGTTTCCCCGGTCCACTTCGAGATGTATGGCATTCACACTCAGTTCGCGGGCTTTCTCCTCGACAAAGGCAACGGCCTGACGGGCGAACCCGCGGTGGCGATAGGCGACGTCAATGTACAACTCGTCGATAAATGCGTCGTGGCCATGGAATTCAAAGCTATAGCCAATCGTCAGCACAATATAGCCAACCGCAACGTTCTCCTGGCAGAGAAGGCAGACTCGCCCAAAAGAGGGGAGGGACAAGAAGCGGTAGAAAGTGGCGCGAGCCGTGGGCTTGTCAAACTGAATCTTGCCCGGCTCCTGCTCGGCAAGAAGGCGCATTATGCGAAGGATCTCTGGTTCGTCCCCAAGCGTTGCTTCCCGCATCGTGAGTTCGGACACGTCACTCACCGCTTTGTTCGATGAGTTTTGCGACGAGACCGGTCCAACCGGTTTGATGGCTTGCGCCGATCCCGGCGCCATTGTCGCCGTGAAAATATTCATAGAAAAGGATGAGGTCGCGCCAGTGCGGATCGTTGTGAAAAATTTCGGTGCCGCCAGCTACTGGACGGCGGCCATTCGAATCGCGCAGAAAAATGTGAATGAGGCGACGGGAAATTTCCGCTGCTACCTGCCAGAGATCGGATTCCGCAGGAGAATGCGTGGGACACTCAACTTTGAAATCTTCGCCGTAATAGTGGTGAAATTTCTGGAGAGATTCGACGAGCAGATAGTTGACAGGAAACCAGATGGGACCGCGCCAGTTGGAATTTCCGCCGAAAAGGCCCGTCGTGGATTCGGCGGGCTCATAGTCAACGCGGTTGGTATTTCCGTTCACGTGAACTTCGTAGGGATGATCCTTGTGGAAGCGCGAAAGAGCGCGCACGCCATAAGGCGAAAGGAATTCCGTTTCGTCCAACATGCGGCTTAGCACGCGCTTGAGCTGTTTGCGATTTACGAGGGAGAGGAGGCGGCGCACTCCGCGCGCGGAACGCTGCGTCATTTCGATGTGTTCGGGCACGTCCGGATGATTGTCGATGAACCATTGCATGCGGCGCTTGAAGCCAGGGAGGCAATCGACGATTTCCGGCTCGAGGGTCTCCACGGCGAAAAGCGGAATTAGACCGACCATCGAACGAATCTTCATGAAGTGCTCTTCGCCGTTGGGGAGCTTCAATACGTCGTAAAAAAAACCGTCGGCGTCATCCCATAGCGACTGCCCGCCGAGGCCAAAGTCGTTCATGGCGCGAGCAATGTAAACAAAATGCTCGAAAAACTTGCTGGCGACATCTTCGTAGGCGGGATCTTCTTTGGCCAGCTCAAGTGCGATCGCCAGCATGTTCAGACAATACATGCCCATCCAACTGGTGCCGTCGGACTGTTCGAGGTGGCCTCCAGTGGGAAGAGGCGCGGAGCGATCGAAAACTCCGATGTTATCGAGGCCAAGGAATCCGCCCTGAAAGATATTCGCGCCGTCGGGATCCTTGCGGTTCACCCACCAGGTGAAATTCAGAAGCAGCTTGTGAAAGACTTTTTCGAGGAATCCGCGATCCGCGATGCCTCGAACGCGCCGCTCGATTTTGTAGACGCGCCAGGCGGCCCAGGCATGAACGGGCGGATTCACATCGCTGAAAGCCCACTCGTAGGCAGGCAATTGGCCGTTGGGATGCATGTACCATTCGCGCAAAAGAAGGATGAGCTGTTCTTTGGCAAAATCGGGATCAACAAGCGCCAGGGGAATACAGTGAAACGCCAGGTCCCATGCCGCGTACCACGGATATTCCCATTTGTCCGGCATGGACATAATGTCGTCGTTGTAAAGATGCGTCCAATCCTTATTGCGGCCGTTCCAGCGCTCCGGCGGCGGGGGCGGGCCGGCGGGATCGCCTTCGAGCCAGGTATGCACGTCGTAGTGATAAAACTGTTTTGACCAGAGCATGCCAGAAAACGATTGCCGCATTACGGCTCTTGCATCATCGGAGAGTTCTTTGGGAATGCGAGTAGAATAAAACTCTTCGGCTTCCTTTTGGCGAGTGGCGAAGACAGCTTTAAATCCAGCGTCAAAATCGTTTGTGGCGGGAACGCCGTCGGCGCGCTCCTGCGTCCCGGGAGACACAAATCCCCCGACGGTGCCTGCACCTGTATCCATTCCGCCAAGCGGCTCGAGGTCTGTGAGTCGCAGCTTGAGCGTGACGGACTCGCCGGGATCAAGCTGCAACGGGTAAGATGCAGCTATTTTTGTTCCCATCTGATCAGGATTGACCGCGGCCTTGTTGCCGTGAATCACATATTCGTGGAAGGCGTCTTTCACGTAGGGTGAACGATTCCTTCCACCAAACAGTCGCGCGTTGTTGGTTTCGTTTTCCGTGAACAGCAAGTCGGGTTGACCGGAGCACAACAGCCAGCGTTTCCCGTACTGCCAGTGCTGCAATTCGACGCATGCGCTTCCAGGAACACTGGCGGCTTTTTGGGCGACCGGGCGGCGAAGATCTTTTCCCCAGGACCACGTGTTGCGAAACCAGAGTTGCGGAAGGATGTGCACGGCTGCTGCTTCCGGCCCGCGGTTCACCGCAGTGATTCGAATGAGAATGTCCTCGATGTCGGCTTTGGCGTATTCAACGAATATGTCAAAGTAGCGGTTCTCAGAAAAAACACCGGTGTCGAGCAATTCGAATTCGGGCTGGCCACGCCCGCGGCGCTGACTTTCTTCCAAAAGGACTTCATAGGGAAAGGCCGCCTGCGGATACTTGTACAGCATGCGCATGTAGCTGTGCGTGGGCGTTGAATCGAGATAGAAATAGTACTCTTTGACGTCCTCGCCGTGGTTGCCCTGATTTCCGGTGAGGCCGAAGAGCCGCTCTTTCAGAATGGAGTCGCGCCCATTCCATAGCGCTAATCCGAAGCACATCATCTGATGACGATCGCTGATTCCGCCGATGCCATCTTCTCCCCAGCGGTAGGCACGTGAACGCGCATGGTCGTGCGGGAAAGACTCCCAGGCCGTACCGTCCGGACTGTAATCCTCGCGCACCGTTCCCCATTGCCGCTCGGAGAGATACGGGCCCCAGCGCTTCCAATGCTTCTTGCGAGTGCGCGCTTCTTCGAGCCGGCGATCTTCCGTGGTCTGGATTCTTGGCATGTTTGGCTGGCCCATGGCAAAAAGTTTCAGGTTATGGTCGCACTATTCCCGGATAAGAGCAGTGTCTACGTCGGAGCGCGTGCCTGTTCCGGCAAGTCCCGCAGGCGTCGGAACGATGCCGAGCTTTAGATGCAGCAGAGTGCACTCTGTCTCAACTATTTACGAGTGGATGGCCGTCGAGGCCCGCTGCTTGGGCGACTCGGCGAAAGCTCGCATGGCCAAGTGCGTCGCCGCGATGTGCTGCTGAGGCCGCGACGAAAAGCTAGAAACCTCGCCCGTCAAAGAACATGCCTTCAGACCTGCGCCAGCTGTGGCGGTCATGAATACAATAGTGCAGTGTCGGCGCACAATCCTTCCAGTTCCAAGATACAATCGGCCGGTCCTTGCACGGCGAGTCGGCGGTGGTAGAGCAACAAGGCGCGCAATCCGGCGAGTTCCTCGCCGCCTCCAGCTCTTCCCGGGCCGCCGTGCAGGCAGCTTGGCACGACGTTGCCGTGCCCCGTGTGCTGGGTTCCAACAGCCAAATTGACGGCCAAGACTCTCCCGTGGAGATCGCCGATTCCAAGTATCGTATCGCGGATGAAATTGGCGTCATTTGAAAAGACCGAGGCAACCAGTGAACCCAATCCGCGGCGCGTGATGACGATCAGATCCTCAAGGTCGTCATAAGCGACCAACGTGGCTACCGGGCCGAAAACCTCCACGTCATGAACGTATTTTGCTTCGCGTCCGTTCTTGCACAGAAGAAGTGCCGGTTTCACGAAGGAGGACTTTTGCGGATCGGCATCAATCGGCTGGAAGTCTTTGTCATCGCCGAACAGGACCTCGCATTCTTCTTTCAACTTGGCCAGTCCTTCCAAGCATGAGGACTGCTGCCCTTTGTTTACAACCGGCCCCACCTTTGACTCGGGGTTCCGCGGATTACCAACTTTCATGGAGCTCAGGCGCGCAGTAACGGCACCACCAAATACCCTCAGTTGTGAACGCGGCACAAGAACGCGCCGGATGGTCGTGCATTTCTGCCCCGCTTTGAGAGTCATCTCGCGGACAACTTCGTTTGCAAGGAGGTCGAACAGGTCTGTTCCGGGAGCGCAATCAGGGCCTAGTATTGCGGAGTTGATGCTATCTGCTTCAATGTTGACGCGAACGGAGCGGCCCAAGACGTTCGCGTGCGAGCGAATGCGCGCGGCGGTATCCGCTGAGCCGGTAAACGAAACGATGTCCTCTTCTCGGACGTGACCGAGCAGGTCGCGGGCAGTGCCGCAAATTACGGAAATCGCTCCAGGCGGCAAGAGATCTGCCTTCACAATATCTTCCACCATCCTGTGGGTGAGCCAGGCCGTCGGAGAAGCGGGCTTCACGATCACGGGAACACCGGAAAGCAGCGCAGGAGCGGCCTTTTCGCAAAGCCCCCAGGCGGGAAAGTTAAATGCATTGATGAAAACGGCAGCCCCTTTCGTGGGCATTAGAAAATGCTGTCCAGCGAACACCCTACTTTTCGACAAGGGAATCTGGGCGCCTTCCTTCAACATTTTTCCTTCCGCCAGCCCGCGGCCGATTTTGGCGTAATACTTCATGGTATAAATGGCGCCATCCACATCAAAAGAGGCATCGGCCTGGTTCGCTCCCAAGTTTAAGAGAGAGAGTCGAAAGTACTCGTCGCGATTGGCAGCGAGGGCATCGGCGACTTTGGCCAGCATTTCAGCACGCTGGGCATAAGTGAGTTGGCGGAGCGCGGGCCCACCGTGTGTTCGTGCAAACGCGAGGGCCGCTTCAATATTGGCACCTTGCGAAGATATGCGTGCCAGCTCGTCCCCTGTGACCGGGTCGATGAGTGGCTCCCCGGGACCAGCGCCTTCGCTCCACTGACCGTTTAGATAGTTAGGCAGCTTCATCGGAAAACCTCCCTCATTCCCACGATCTTATTGAAACGAATCTAGAACAGCGAGAGTCGAAGTGTATAGACCGGAAAGCGAACTCGGAATAATACTGCATATTCGATTCAATTGGAATCTAGCCCTTCAGCAGTACAGCTCTCACGACATTCCGTCGTAACATAAAGAATATAAATGCGTTATAGAGATATAGGCATCTGCCGATGAGGGGAGACGGATCATGCCGAGTCAAACTGCGCCTCTTTTTCTTGACCTTGTTGTAGTGGCATGTATTATAATGCATGTTTGAATCGTGGCGCATGAGCACACCTGCAAGCACCAATTCCAAGGTTGCGAGTCTACACCGGGCAACGCCAATTCCCGATGGGGATTTTCTATTCTTCCTCGGCAAGCGCGTTCGTCAGTTGCGCAATCTCCGAGGGATGACACGCAAGATCGTGGCTCGGGAATCGGAAGTGTCAGAACGTCATCTGGCGCAGCTCGAAGCTGGAGAAGGAAACGTGTCGATCGTTTTATTGCGCAGGATTGCCGCTGCTCTCAACGTTTCGCTAGTCGAGTTATTCGCCCCCGAAGTGGAAGAGCCTGTCGAAAAGCAGATGATCCAGCGATTCCTCGAACGCCTCCCCAATCATCGTCTTGAAGATGTGGTGTTCCGTCTAACGCGGGACTTCAGTCCGGGAGAAAAGTTGCGCCGCAAGCGCATCGCGCTAATCGGATTGCGTGGAGCCGGCAAATCTACGCTGGGATCCAAACTGGCGTTGGATATGCGCGTTCCCTTCATTGAGCTGGATGGCGAAATCGAGAAGGACACAGGAATGCCGCTCGGGGAAATATTCTCGCTCTACGGGCAATCCGGCTATCGAGCGATCGAGCGGCGCACTCTGACAAGAGTGCTTGCCGAGCATGAGTGCGCCGTGCTTTCGGTCGGCGGAGGCGTAGTATCGGAAAAGGAGACGTTTGATTACCTCCTCTCTCATTGCTACACCGTTTGGATCAAGGCGCAGCCGGAGGAGCACATGTCGCGGGTGCTCGAACAAGGAGATTTTCGCGCGATGTCCGGGAACGACCAGGCGATGGAAGACTTGCGGCGCATCCTCGAAGCGCGAGAACCGCTCTACCGCCAAGCGGACATGGAGCTCGACACCTCGGGCAGTTCGGTGGAAGCTAGTTTTTCCAGATTGAAAACAACTTTGCTGGCGAATTTGCAGTAGGAGGCTCTCGTGGACGTTGTCGCAACTCAAGAATCCCACGTGAAGGCGGAATCGGTGGACTTCCAAACCGATCCCTCGCGATACAAACATTGGCGTCTCGCGTTTGACGGCCCAGTGGCGACGTTGACGATGGATGTTGCCGAGGACGGTGGAATCCGTCCGGGCTACAAGCTGAAACTGAATTCGTACGACCTTGGCGTGGATATTGAACTGCACGATGCCTTGCAGCGCATTCGATTCGAGCATCCGGAGGTTCGTTCGGTCGTCATCACTAGCGCAAAGAACCGCATTTTTTGCTCTGGCGCCAACATATATATGCTGGGGCTGTCCTCTCACGCATGGAAAGTGAATTTCTGCAAATTCACCAATGAAACACGAAATGGGATTGAAGATTCGAGCGCACACTCCGGACTGAAGTTTTTAGCCGCCTGTAATGGAACTACAGCCGGAGGCGGTTACGAGCTGGCACTGGCTTGCGATGAGATCATTCTGGTCGACGACCGCTCTTCGGCGGTCAGCTTGCCGGAGCTGCCGTTGCTAGGCGTTCTGCCCGGAACTGGTGGACTTACTAGGGTAACGGACAAGCGCAAGGTTCGCCGCGACCACGCCGATATGTTTTGCACCAATCCGGATGGGGTTCGTGGTCAAAGGGCAAAAGAGTGGTGGCTAGTCGATGACGTCGTCAAGCCGCAGCAGTTTGCAGAACACATCAAACAGCGCGCATTGAAACTCGCTGAAAAGAGCGATCGACCTGCCGATGCAAAAGGTGTGGCGTTGACACCGTTGAACCGGACAGCTGATGAAGCGGGACTGCACTACGGATACGTCGACGTACAATTAAATCGCGAGGCACGTATGGCGACGATAACGGTGCGGGCACCGGAGAGCCTTACCGAAGATAGCTTGGAAAAGGTGCTCACGGCCGGTGCGAATTGGTGGCCGCTGCAAATGGCGCGGGAACTGGACGACGTGATTCTGACATTGCGTTCCAGCGAATTGGATTTGGGGCTCTGGATTTTCAAGACGGCGGGAAACGCGGAGGCCGTTCTCTCCATCGATGAATTCATTTTGAATCATCAGAACGATTGGTTCGTACGCGAAGTTCTGGGAATGATGCGCCGGACGTTTGCGCGGATCGATGTCACGTCTCGTTCCATCTATGCCATGGTTGAACCGGGGACCTGCTTTGCCGGCACACTTCTGGAATTGGCACTCGCGGCCGACCGCGTGTACATGCGCGATACGCAGGAAGAGGGGAGTATCGCGAGCATGACGCTTTCGAAAATGAACTTCGGGCCGCTGCCAATGGTAAACAGGCTTTCTCGCTTGGCGGCAAGATTCTACTGCGATGAAACACAACTGAAGACATTGAATGGCGCGATTGGAAAGATGCTTTCCGCGCGCGAGGCCCTCGACGCAGGCCTGGTGACGGCGGCACCGGATGATCTCGATTGGGAAGATGAAATTCGCCAAGCCATAGAATCCCGTGCCGCTCAATCGCCCGATGCCCTCACGGGCCTTGAAGCAAATCTTCGGTTTGGACGTGCTGAGACGCTGGAGACTCGAATCTTCGGCCGGCTTTCCGCTTGGCAAAACTGGATTTTCATCCGCCCGAACTCAGTCGGTCCGAGTGGAGCCCTGAAAGTATATGGAACGGGAGCCCCGGTGAAATTCAATTGGGAAAGAGTTTAGTGGGCGGGCCGGGTTTGGAGTTCTGAGGAGATCGCCATGATTAACTACACGGAGAAAATCCCTAACAATGTCGATTTGGGCAGAGACCGGGTCTTGCAGCGTGCCCTTGAGCACTGGCAGCCTGCGTACATGGGCTGGTGGTATGACATGGGGCCGAACGAGAGCCATAACTATGAGGTGTACCTGCGAACAGCCACCAGCGTGGAGCCCGACGGCTGGGCGCAGTTCGGCTACGTCAAGATGCCGGAATACCGCTGGGGCATTTTCCTCCAGCCGCGTGACGAGAAGCGGGAAGTGAATTTCGGCATCCACAAAGGGCAGCCAGCCTGGCAAGAGGTGCCCGGCGAATACCGCTCCACTTTGCGCCGCGTAATCGTGACACAGGGAGACACCGAACCCGCCTCGGTCGAACAGCAGCGCATGCTGGGAGCCTCCTGCCCGTCGATGTACGACCTGCGAAATATTTTCCAGGTAAACGTCGAAGAGGGTCGTCACCTGTGGGCCATGGTGTATTTGCTGCATCGCTACTTTGGACGCGATGGCCGCGAGGAAGCCGAATCTTTGCTCGCGCGGCGATCCGGAGACACTGATAATCCGCGCATTCTGGGCGCCTTCAATGAGCCGACGCCGGATTGGCTGGCGTTTTATATGTTTACTTTTTTCACCGACCGCGATGGCAAGTTCCAACTTTGCGCTCTGGCGGAATCCGGTTTTGATCCGCTGGCGCGAACCTGCCGGTTCATGCTCACGGAGGAAGCGCACCACATGTTTGTCGGCGAAACGGGCGTAAGCCGCATTATTCAGCGCACTTGCGAAGTGATGAAAGAACATAAGGTCGAGGATCCCTCGGACGTGCGCGCGCTCGGTGTGATTGACTTACCGACGATACAGCGATACTTGAACTTTCATTACAGCGTCACTCTCGACCTTTATGGCTCGGATATCTCCTCGAACGCCGCGAATTACTACACCAGCGGGCTGAAAGGGCGCTTCCGCGAAACCAAGCTGGACGACGATCACGTGCTGGCCGGCGCGGAATACCCAGTTTCTGAAGTTGTCGGCGGAAAAGTCATCACCAAAAATGTGCCCGCATTAACGGCGTTGAACGAACGATTGCGCGATGACTACATCGACGAGATTGCTGATGGGGTCGGGCGCTGGCAGCGGGTGATTGATAGTGCGGGCATTCCCTTCCGGTTGACTTTGCCACACAAAGGATTCCATCGAGAGATCGGCAATTTCGCAAGGCAATTCATAAGCCCGGATGGAGAAGTCGTGAGCGCAGAAGCGTGGAAAAACCACGGATCCGAATGGCTCCCGAATTCCAAGGATTACGCGTACGTCCAGTCTCTGATGAGTGGACGAGTCGTGGAACCGGGCAAGTTTGCAAATTGGATTGCTCCGCCTGCCCGCGGGATAAACAATCAAGCTTTAAATTTTGAGTACGTCCGATTCAACTAGTGCACAGGGCGGTGACCTCTGCAAGCGATTATAGACATTCACGTTCACATCATGCCGTATCACATGGTGAAGCCGTCGGCGCTGGATTTGATCAAGCATGGACGCACGGATTACGCCAACGTGGAAAAATATTCGGCGGATCCGAAAGCGTTTCTCTCTTTTCTGGACAACCTCGGAGTGGAGCGCGCCGGGCTTATCAACTACGTAGCGCCAAAGATTATCGGATTCACGCCGGAAGTGAACGACTGGAGTGCAAAGTATTGCAGCGCAGCGCCGGATCGCCTAATCGCGTTCGGCGGAGTACTTCCCGGAACGGTCCCCGACCCGGGCGCCGAAGTGGATCGCATCGCAAAACTGGGGATTCGCGCCATCAAAATGCATCCCTCGCATCAGGCGCTTTCCCCCAATGATTACATGGACGGCAATCGCGGTCTGGCCGCGGTCTACGAGCGAGCGCAAGCAAATGGGATGCCGATCATGGTTCATACCGGAACTTCCATTTTCCCGGGCGCGAGAAATCTGCATGCTCAGCCGATGCTCTGCGATGATGTGAGCATTGACTATCCGAATCTCGTGGTCATTCTTGCGCACGGCGGCAGGCCGCTGTGGATGAATGAGGCATTTTTCCTTGTACGTCGTCACAAAAACATGTACATGGATATCTCCGGCATTCCACCGCAGAAATTGATGGAATACTTTCCGCGAATCGAAGATGTTGCCGATAAAGTTTTGTGGGGGACGGACTGGCCCGGGCCGGGCGTGCCGGAGATCAGGGGGAACATTGAGAAGTTCAACGCTCTGCCGATCGGACCTGCGGCGAAGCGCAAGATTCTGTACGATAATGCGGCGCGGCTGTTTCCGCGCTGAATGAACATTTGAGCACACGTTCCAGAGCCTGACACTTGATTTCATATGGTGAGAACCTAAAGTTATCAACGAAAGCGAGCAGATCCGGTAATGCTTTCGCGAGGTGCTTTGAAATTGACCACACTGCCCATCGAAGCGCAAAAGACGGCACAGATACGATTCACGCTCAACGGCGAAGAGACCGATGTCTCCTTCGCACCCTACAAAACTTTGCTGGAAGTCCTGCGCGAGGACCTCGGTCATACCGGCACAAAGCACGGTTGTGAACTCGGCGAATGCGGAGCTTGCGCCGTACTCTTAGATGGCAAGCCAGTGCTTTCTTGTCTCGTGCTGACGCTCGAATGCAATGGAAAGCATGTTCTGACTGTAGAGGGCCTCGGAGAAGGCGGAAACCTTCATCCACTGCAGGATGCCTTTGCCGACCTCGGCGCAGCACAATGTGGCTATTGCACGCCAGCCATTCTGGTAACCGCGAAAGCATTGCTGGATCACAATCCCCATCCCACCCGCGACCAAATCCGCGAAGCGATCTCCGGAAACCTTTGCCGTTGCACTGGCTATCTTCAGATTTTCGAAGCCGTCGAAGCCGCGATGCTCAAGATCGCTGACCAGAACCGTTCTGTAGCGTAGTTTGCGTGGCAACGGCAAGGACAGGTCCGCAGGAGGAAGCATGCCGAATGAAAAAGATTCGCGAGTCATGCCCGTTGACCCTCTTAAGGCCAACGAGGAGAAACTCCGCGTGATCGGTGTCCCGCGGCGCAGGGTCGATGCCCGCGCAAAGGTGACCGGCCAAACGCGTTTCGCTGACGACATTTTCCTGCCGCGAATGGCGCATTGCAAGCTCCTGCGTTCTCCCCACCCTCACGCGCGCATCCGAAAAATCGACACGGCACGCGCCGCCGCTTACCCCGGAGTGTATCTGGTGCTGACGGGGAAAGACGTTCCAATACAATACGGAATCCTTCCCGTCAGCCAGGATGAGCAAGCTCTTTGTGTCGACTGCGTGCGTCACGTCGGAGATCCGGTCGCCGCCATCATCGCACGCGAAGAGTTAACGGCCTTTGAAGCACTCAACTTGATCGATGTCCACTATGAAATCCTCACGACGATCTCCGATCCCGAGGAAGCTCTGGCGACTCCCGAACCCCGGATCCACGAATACGGCGAAGAAGGAAACATTCATAAGCTGGTAGCTCTGGAGTTCGGCAACGTCGAAGAAGGCTTTGCAGAAGCGGATGAAATCTTCGAAGATCTTTTTTTCTTTCAAGGGAACACCCACCTCCCCATCGAGCAGCACGCTTCGGTCGCCATGAAAGATCCGGATGGAAAGCTGACGATCTGGTCCAGCACGCAGACTCCGCATTATCTTCATCGCGCCCTCGCCAAAGTCCTGGAAATGCCGCCCGCTCATATTCGCGTGATCGCCACGCCCAACGGCGGCGGTTTCGGAGGAAAGAGCGACCCGTTCAATCATGAAATCGTCGTCGCTAAGGCCGCGCTCAGGCTCGACCGGCCGGTCAAAATCTGTCTGACGCGCGAAGAAGTTTTTTATTGCCACCGTGGCCGCCATCCGGTCCTGATGAAATTCAAGACCGGCGTCAAGAAGGATGGCGCAATCACCGGCATGCATCTCCAGACCTTGATCGACGGTGGCGCCTACGGCTCGTACGGAGTCGCCAGCACGTTCTACGCCGGCGCGTTACAAACCACTACCTATCACATTCCGCGCTATCGCTATCAAGGCTGCCGCACCTTCACGAACAAACCACCCTGTGGGCCCAAGCGCGGGCATGGCACACCCCAGCCGCGCTTCGGTCAGGAAGTCCAGCTCGACAAGATCGCTGAGAAACTTAAGATCGACCCTGCGGATTTGCGTCTCCACATCGTCGAATCCTCGAACGCCATAACCGCAAATTTCTTTCGTCTTGGCACCGTCAATCTTGCTGAGTGCATTCGCCGCGTCGTTAAGGTCTCCAATTGGAAAGAGAAATTTCGCAAACTGCCAGACGGCCACGGCGTGGGTCTGGCCTGCTCCGCTTATCTCACGGGGGCCGGACTTCCCATCTACTGGAATAAAATGCCGCACTCCGGAGTTCAACTGAAGCTCGATCGTAGCGGCGGCGTTAGCATTTTCTGTGGCGCGACTGAAATCGGTCAGGGCTCGGACGATGTACTCGCAGGAATCGTTGCCGAAGTCTTGGGCATAGACACGTTTGATATACGACTGTTCACTGGCGACACCGACCTCGGACCTGTGGATCTTGGCTCCTATTCGAGCCGTGTCACGCTGATGGCCGGAAACGCAGCATTGCAAGCCGCGGAGCGAGGAAAAGCAATCATTGCAGAAGCAGTCGCGGAGAAACTGGAAGTGCCCAAAGAACAGCTGCGCTTCGCTGACAAACGCGTATTCGATTCCTTCGCACCGGAAAAGGGTTTCACCTTTCAAGAGGCCGTTTGCCTCGCCGAGGCCCGCTTCGGTACGATTGCCACCGTAGGTTCCTACACTCCACCAAAGTCTCCCGCGCTATACAAAGGCGGCGGCGTAGGACCGTCTCCCACCTACTCTTATTCCGCGGCTGTCGTCGAGGCCGAAGTAAATTCAGTGACTGGCTGGGTTACCGTCCCAAGAATTTGGATTGCGCATGACATCGGCCGTGCGCTGAATCCTACTCTTGTCCGCGGCCAGGTCGAAGGCAGCGTCTACATGGGGCTCGGCGAAGCTCTGATGGAAGAGCAAGAGTTCCGCCGCCTTCCGAAAAAACTTTCTCACGCGCTGGTGCACAAATTTCCTTCAATCCTGGAATACAAGAGCCCGACCTCGCTCGACATGCCCGAAGTGATCACCGAGCTGATTGAGGAGCCTGATTCGCATGGCCCGTTTGGTGCGAAAGAGGTTGGTCAAGGCCCGCTATTGCCAATCATGCCTGCCGTCGCCAATGCCGTTTACGACGCCGTTGGTGTGCGGATTGATGAAATTCCCGTTACTCCGGAAAAAATCATGAAGGCGCTTGCCGAAAAGAGAGCGGGGCGTGACCCGCGCTTCGGACCGCACATTCTGGACGGCGAGCGGACCAATGCGATGCCCCTTGCGGGCGGCACGGACCTCCTACCCAACATGAAACGCCGGCAACAGGTCCCGCGCACTTTAGTGAGCCTTCGCCACATCCAATCTTTGAGCGCGGTTGAACTGAGCCAATCCGGCTCTCGGCTCGGCGCCTGCCTCACACTCTCCGATATAGCGGCGGACCCACGCTTCCGAAATGGATTGAAGGCGTTGGCGCAAGCGGCTTCCCTGGTGGCCACTCCGCAAATCCGCAACATGGCGACCCTCGGCGGAAATATCTGCCTGGATACACGGTGCAATTACTACGATCAAAGCTACGAGTGGAGAAAGTCCATCAATTTTTGCCTGAAAAAAGACGGCACGACCTGCTGGGTCGCGCCGGGAAGTTCAAAGTGCATGGCGGTGTCCTCGACGGACACCGGACCGGCGCTGATGGCGCTTGGTGCGCGCGTCCGGCTGGTGTCACGCTCCGGAGAACGTGAGATCCTTCTTTCCGATCTATACAATAACGATGGGATCGACTACATCAAGCGCCGGCCGGATGAAATTCTGGCTGACGTAGTGCTCGATTCTTTGCCCGAATGGAAGAGCACCTACTGGAAGCTCCGGCGTCGAGGTTCGTTTGACTTTCCCGTGCTATCCGTCGCCGTGGCGACGCGCCTGTCCAGGAACAATGTGGTTGAAGACGCTCGCATTGTGGTCGGCTCCGCAGCCTGCCGCCCGCTGGCCGCTACAGAGGCTGCAAAATCCCTGCTAGGCCGCCCCTTGAGTCAGCAGGCCATTGAAGAATCCGCCACACTCGCGGCTCGAATCGCCAAGCCACTCGACAATACTGATTTCGACATGACCTGGCGCAAGAGAGTCACCGCCGAATTCGTGACCTATGCGCTCCGCGAACTGCGCGGCGACGATGTGAGCGCCGAGCGCGAGAGCTTCACACGGTACTCGTTCGAATAATCGCCGGAGACGCTCTGCATCCGCGACTCCCGGTCTTCTATTCTCGTGGAGGATATGGTGCTTCTTGCTCTCGGCGCAGCAGGCTGAATTCCCCATTCCCTTCTGGTAGGAAGGACAAATTTTTCCGATTCCTCAAGAACCTGATATCCTCCAAGCTCTTTCATGTTTGCAATGACACTGGACCTGAATGCCCGCATTGGGCCACGGACAAACACAGATATGACATTGGAACGAGGCTTTTATGGTTGGAAGCTGGTTTTCATTCTTTGGCTTGTGGATTTCCTCAACATGGGATTCCCCCTCTACGGCGGCGCAGTTATCAACACCTACATGTTGAAGGAAATCCCTATGAGCCGCAGCTCATTCGGACTGGGATTTACACTTTTGAATCTCTTTGTGGGTATACCCTCAATCCTTGTCGGTGCGTCCATTGTACGCTGGGGCATTCGCAAGACATTCGGCATCGGCTCGGCGCTGATTCTCGCTGGCGCTCTGTGGCTCTCCTTCATCGCTTCGAAGCCTTGGCACTACTGGGTGGGGTTCGGAATGCTCACAGCGATGGGAATAAGTTTTGGGACCATCGTTCCGGCAGCCACAGCGATCACGCGATGGTTCAGCCGCTACCGCGGAAGGACCATGGCTGTGACGTTATCGGCGTCGGGATTTGCAGGTTTTTTCGTTGCGCCGCTGATCAATCGAATCCTGACGGCGAATGGTGGAAACTGGCGGCAAGCGTGGGCGATTGTAGCAGGGATTTCCGTCTTGTCCGCGATTGTCGCCTTTCTGTTCGTGAGAGAGCGCCCGGAAGACTTGGGGCAAACGGTGGACGGCGGTCCTGGCGCGGCGCCTTCAGTTAAGTCGACCGCCGCATCCGCCAGGGTTACAAAATTTCTGTGGGAGCCTCAACAGGCTTACCAGACGCGCGCCTACTGGATGATTCTCGTCGGCGCGATCGCCTGTCAATTCCCGTTTTTTTTCTTTACGGCCCATTGGCTGCTGCACCTGAAAGGGCTCGGCGTTCGCCCCGCGGATGCCGCATTCGCCATGGGTCTTTTCACTCTGGGAGCCGTTTTTGGCCGGCTGATTGGCGGCTGGCTGATGGACGGCATGGAAGGTCGCTACGCGTTCATGCTGGGCTTCTGCTGCTATTTCCTGGGGTCGTTCCTGGCGATTCGAGTTTCCCCGGAGGTGTTGTGGATCGCCTATAGCGCCGCGATTCTCTATGGAACGGGGTTTGGATGGACGTTCATTTGCCTGTATACCGTCACGGGTCACTACTACGGCCCGGCGGCTTTTCCGAAGGTGAACGGAATGATGCTGCTGCTGGCGGCGCTCTTTTGCTCGCCGGCCGGCTACCTAGGCGGGAAACTTTATGACCTATACAACAGCTACAGACTGGCTTTCGAAGTGAATTCAGCCGTAGCGGCAATCGGAATAATTGCTCTCTTTTTTGCAAGAATGCCGCAGCCGCCGGAAGCCGGCATTTCAGTTCGTGTGATGGGTGGAGCATAAAGGACCAAAAGATTGGCTGGGAGACTAGGATTCGAACCTAGATAGCCAGATCCAGAATCTGGAGTCCTACCGTTGGACGATCTCCCACCCGTCGCAAGGAAAAAAACGAACCGTACCGCGTTCCCGATGATCGGGGCAGCCACGATTCTACCTATCTAATTTAGTCACGTTTTCCCCACTCGTCAACCTGGCGGCGCCATTGTGCGCCTCAACTTCGCGATCCAGGAGCGTCTCTCGCTGCCTTTGCCGCCGCGCTCTCGCCGCCGGTAACCGCCACCATGCGGCCCTGGCGAATTACATATTCGACGCCCCCCCAGCGGATATGATTTGAAGCAAAACTCGCCAGCCAGATCACGAAATGGATCGCGTCCCACAGCGGCACCAGCCAAAACCTGCGGCTCAGGACTTCGTCCCCGACGCCCCAAATGCCCACGGTCCAGGCCATCGCAAAACGCAGGATCAAGTACCCAAGCAGATAGCCGGCCGCGACCCACCTTATTGGCGTGACGAGTGCGGCAAGCAAAGCCCAAGGAAGTCCTTGCGTAAAAAGCAGCCCCACGTACGGCAGTGGCCTGCACAATCGTACCGTTCGGGCCCAGCGCGCTTGGTGGTCCCAGAAACTGCGAAGGGACTGTGCGGGATACATGGTCCAGACGGCTTCGCGCGACAGAACGACTTCGCCGCCGGCTTTGGCTATCCGGTAACCCAGTTCGTAGTCGTCCGCAAGGCTATCGGCAATGGCTTCGAACCCGCCCATTTTTCCGAGCCACTCGTTGGTCGTGGCTATGGAAGCACCGAGGGCGAAGGAAATTCCCTCCGTCCATTCCGCCATCAGCACGCCGGCGAAAAAATCGCTTGAGGCGCCGACGGCTTCGATTTCCGCTCCGAGATTTTTCTCCGCGATGCCGCGGTAGAAGGAAGTCACCGCGCCAATCTTGCGCTCTGCAAGCGGCGCGACAACCTCGAGCAAAAAGCGCGGCCCCACGCGCACATCGCCATCGGTCAACACCAGTACTTCGTTCTGCGCTTCCCGTGCCAGCCGTACTAGCTTGTTTACTTTGCGATTTGCGCCGAAATGCTCCGCGCCCACGAACAGTCGAATGCGCCGCTCGGGAAATTCTGCGATGATTCGCTGAATCAGTGGTACCGCGGGGTCCGCGTCGTCATTGGCGGCAAACAAAATCTCGTACTCCGGGTATTCCTGCCGGCAAAAACTTGCAAAATTTTCGTAAGCGTCGAAGTCCGCGCCTCGGACCGGCTTGAGCACGCTGACGGCTGGGGTGTAATTCGGGATGTTTCGTGCTCGCTCGCGCTTGAAGAAGCGGAAAGCCGCCAGAGTTGCGAGCGCGTAGTAAATCAGCGGAGCAGCAGCCAGCAGCAACACCGCATCTCGCCACACCTCAGAATGCGCCGTCATGCGGATTTGCCCATCACTGGAAGAGACTTTCCATTTATCTTGGCCTTACTCGCAACTCTAACAGGTTGTCACATCGCGGGTAAATTCATCTGGCACGTTTTCTTCTGGCGGAAGAGGGAGAGTAACTACAGACGCAAAAACGGAACTTCGCGCAAGGAAAAACCGTGGGCGGTAGGAATCTCCGCGAAACCACAACCGCTTCCTCAAGAAATGCTTTTTGAATTCGCGATTCTGGCGCTTGAACCGCCGGCAGCGCCCTCCATCGTCAGGTTTGCGCTCGGCAAAGGAAAAAGTTTCCCGTTTTTCACGCGGTAGACTAGACCTCGCCACGTGATTTTTTTCGAAAAGAATCCACTTACCCAAACGATGAATGTAATGGCATCTCGCAGCGGAACCAGCCAGAGTCTCTTCTTTGTTCCTCGATCGCCAAGCCCCCAAACCCCCGTCGTCCAAGCCAGTCCGAGACGCAACGCGAGGTATGCCATGAGATGCGCGGCCGCAATTCCCTCCCATCCGGCTTTGGCCGCAACCGCGGCCGCCAGCAGCGCCCAAGGCAACCCGTGCGTCAGCAGCAGCCACCGGTACGCAATGGGACGTACATTCTTCAAACCGATCGACCAACGCACTTCGTGTCGAAAATACTGCTTGATCGTCTCTTTCGGAAATACCATCCACACCGGCTTGCGCATCAATTCCACACGATAGCCATGGCGCGCGATTCGGTTCCCCAGCTCAAAGTCGTCGGAATGATGATTCGCCATGGCTTCCCAGCCGCCAATCTCCGTCAGATGTTTCTTGGTTGTCGCCATCGTCCAGCCGAAAGCGAATTGCATCTTGCCCTCGAGCATTCGCGCGACCAGCGCACCGGGAGCGGAGTCCAGATACATCCCCAGTGCATCCAAATCTGCCGCGACGCTGCCAGCGGCAATGCATCGGCAAAGAGCGGTGACTGCGCCAACTCGGGGATCCGCAAATGGCGGCGCAACTACCGCCAGGTAATCAGGATCAACGCGCACATCGCTATCGCTCATCACCACAAGATCGTATTTTGCCTCTTGCACCAGCCGGCACAAACTGTTCACCTTGCTGTTCGCTCCAATTCGCTCCGCCCCCTTAATCAGTCGGATGGAGCATCGCGGAAAGTCTGTCTGCAATCTCTCGATCACGGGCACCACAGGGTCATCCGAATCGGCCACAACAAAAATGAGTTCGTATTCCGGGTAGTCCAGCCGGCAAAAGCTGGCAAAATTTTCGTAAGCTTCGCAGTCCACGCCGCGCACGGGCTTGAGAATACTCGCTGGCGGAGCATATTTCAAAAAAGGCGAATTCCGCGACTCACGGAAATAGCTGACAACGCAGTACAACGACAGAAGATAGTAAGCTAGCGGCGCAGCCGCCAGGACGAACGCGATCCAATAAAGGGTATGTAACAACATTCCAGTCGTCCCATGTCCCAATTGCACGCCGAAGACCGATGCAATGGGATCCCGTTCGTCAAACAGGAATCTTAATCTGTAAACTAACTTGCTGAGTCAGATGCCGGAGTATTTTGATTAGTTGCCGCTGGCAGACCTGGAATCCCGTACCGGCACCAATCCGTTTCCTAGAAAATACCACCACTTTTCAGTTTATTGGTAAATATTTGATTGGCAGTTCGCGTGCTCAACCCGCCGCGACGAGCGCGACTCCCGCGCAAACCAGCAGCACGCCAGCCCACCGCGCCGCGCTCACCTGCTCTCCGAGGATGTACTTTGCCCCAAGCGTCCCGACCACATAGCTGAGCGCCGATGCGGGAATCACCAAACTGATCGGCTCCCAGGAAAGCAATGCCAGGAGTGAATAAAATGATAGCGCCATCAGCGGCACGCCCGCCCAGAACCAGCCGTTGCGCACGGCCCGCCCCATGAATTGCAGCAACTCCAGCGGCCGCAATCGTGCGGGCTCACCGGTCGCCTTCATTCCGCGTGTGATGGCGATCTCCCCTCCCGTACTGCCAAAAATCAGAACCGCAAGTGCAAGAATGACGCGCATTAAGCCACTACCTCGCTGGCGACTGCGGTCGTCCGAGGTTTCGTCTGTCCCACCAGCAGCACACCCCCGCAGATCAACACGACACCAACCCAGCGCCGCGGAGAAACCGACTCGTGCAAGAAAACAACCGCCAGAAACGTGAGCAAAGCATATCCGAACGCCCCGGCCGGCATCACGTAGCTGTAGTCCGCCCAGCTAAGCACCGTCATGTAACTCAGCATGAAGCCGGTCAGAAATAGAATCGCAATCCAGATTGTCCCGCTGGCCACTGTCAGCCGGAACGCCCGGGCGAGTCCCGCAGCCGTCAGTTGAACCGCGCCGATCTCCGACATTCCGCGCTTCAGCGTCAAGTCTCCGGCATTGGCGCACACCACCATGGCCAAGACCATGACCAGCGTCTTGATTCGCAGTCTTCTTTCGCTTGCCATATTACGGGAGTTAGTCGTTGCCCGAGGCCGAAGGCGCTTCGGGCACGGAGACAATGGGTTTTTCGAAATCGCCGCCCTTGCGCACCCACTTCAGGCGTTCAGCGCGCAGCGTCAGGAATTCTGTTGCTTCGTGGTACAGGCGTTTTCGCTCGTGACTGTCCCACAACGCTTTCTTGACGATGCGCCACACCACCTTCGGCCGGAAGTAATACTCATCGTAGAAGCGGTTCACCCCTGCCATCATCTCCGCCTTGGAGAGGTGCGGGTACTCGATGTGCGGCAGTTGGTGGCCTCCGGAATCTGCCAATGCTTCAACTTTCAGGAAACCCTGCTGCGCCATAGTGTCGTGCAATTCGGTTCCCGGCATGGCGTGGGCCAGCGACACTTGGATGGTCTCGCAATCCAACTCTTTCGCGAAATCGATTGTCTTCTGAATCGACTCTTTCGTCTCGCCCGGCAGGCCGATGATGAAGTCGCCGTGTACCTTGATCCCCACCTTGCGGCAGTTCTTCATGAAGGCGCGCCCCATTTCAACCGTCGCGCCCTTCTTGATGTTCTTCAGGATTTGCGCCTCGCCGGATTCAAAGCCCACGATAAAGAGCCGCGCTCCGCCATCCGCCATGGCTTTTACCGTCTCGTAGTCGCTGTGCACGCGCGCCGTCGAAGACCACTGGAACTTCAGTTTCTTGAACTTCGCGCTAAGATCCAGCACGCGATCCTTGCGGATGTTGAAGGTGTCGTCGTCGAAGAAAATCTCTTTCATCTGCGGAAAATGTTCGAGGGTCTGCTTCACTTCCCTCGCCACGTTTTCCGTCGAACGCGTCCGCCAGGCATGTCCCGAAATAGTCTGCGGCCACATGCAAAACGTGCAAAGAGCCGGGCATCCGCGCGTCGTGTAGAACGACACGTAGGGGTGCAGCAGGAACGGCACGTTGTAGCGCTCGATTTCCAGGTCGCGCTTATAAATATCCGTCGCGAATGGCAGTGCGTCCAGCTCCGCTGTATGCAACTGCGGGCGTTCCGCGTTGTGCATGATCTTGCCGTCTTTGCGGTAGCTAACGCCCGAAATCTCCCCGAGCGGCTTCCCATGCGCATATTCCACAACGGAGTGATCGAACTCCCCGCGTGTCACAAAATCGATGTCCTCGCTGGCATTCAACGTTTCATCGGGCTTGATGTGCCCGTGCGGCCCCACAAAAGCAATTTTCATCCCCGGGTTGGCTTCCTTGATTTTCCGAATGAGCTTGACGTCGCTCTCGAATCCAACCGTGGAAGTGAATAGAATCAGGAATTCGTAGTCTTTGCAGATTTGAACGGTTTGCTGCCAGTTCACTTTATGCGGCGAAGCGTCGAGCAGCCTGCTCCCGGGGATCATTCCCGCGGGGTACGTCAGCCAAACCGGGTACCAATAGGACTCAATCTCGCGCGTTGCTGGCCAACGCGAACTCGCGCCGCCGTCAAAGTTCTCAAAACTGGGCGGATTTAACAGCAATGTTTTCATTACATCCGGCATTCTTCACCCTCAGCCTTCGTTTTACAATCCTGCCCGTCTCAGTTGGGGGCTTCTGCGTCTAGCCCATGGAAGGTAAGGCCCGCGCGTACACGCGCAGCATTACCTCCAGTCGGTAGATACTAGTTTACCTGATTTCGTTGTATCCCCTCAAACCTTTCTGCCAATGGTGTTTATCCAGCAGCGAACGGCTATCTCGTTCATTGAATGGGGTTTGAAGGCTTTTGTGGGGAAGACTGCTCCGCAACGTCGAGCATCTCGTCCGCAGACAAGTTGAGCAAGTCCCAAATGCGCTCCACCCATGTGAGGTGCTCCGGCTTCATGAGTACGGATCGCAGGCAAGTGATAGTTTCGCGGTCGCACTTCATCGCTCCCAGATTTGCCTCCCAAAAACGAACCGGCAATTCCGCGACCGCCAAATGCAGATCGCGCCTCGCCGCAGCTTCGAAAATCTTGCGGCTTAGAACGGAAGCCTCGCTGACGGTCGCGGCCTTTGGCGCAAATACGACAATATCCAATTCCGGTGAAAAGGCCGTCACAAATCGCGCATCCGCATGAAGTTTTTCGAAAAGCGCCAGCGCGGCCTCCCTTCCGCGCTCCAGCCCGCGCGCAAATTCGCCGCCCTTTTTCAATGGCAGCAATCTTTGCGTCGCCCACAAAGCCGCAGCAGCAGCCCCTGGACGAGAGCACTCCAGGCTGATCTCCCCCAAATGCAGCTCCGCGGAACTGAAATACGTGTAAGGCGAATCGTGCTTGTACAGCCGGCCGACTTCGGAATCGCGAAACAGCACGCAGCCACAACCGTACGGTTGCAGGCCATGTTTGTGCGGATCGATCACAATCGAGTCCGCTTCTCCAATCCGCACAAAGGCCTGGCCCGCGGCGTCTCCAAGGTTTTCCGTCAGCACAAAATAGCCGCCATAAGCCGCATCCGCATGTACTCGGAATCCGTATTCTTCGCGAAGCGCAAGGATCTCCGGGAGTGGATCCACCGAGCCCGTTGCCGTGGTACCCATCGTCGCAACAACGGTCCCCACGTCGCCGCGCTCCAGCCGCTTCGCCACCGCGTTGGCGTCCATGCGGCCTTGCGAATCGCACGGCACCGTCTCAAACTCCAGTTGCAGCACGCCACTGATGCGTTTGTGCGTGTAATGCGCCTGTTGGCTGGCCAGAATCTTCTTCCCGCGATGCAATTGTCCCGCCACCCATAAAGCTTCGAGATTCGCCATCGTTCCGCCGCCGCATAGATGTCCCAGAAAATTCTTCCAACCGTACATGCTGGCGATCTCCGCAACCGCCTCCTTCTCCATCGCCGATGTCGCCCGGCCGCCGTCCAGCGCATGATTATTCGGATTGATCCACATGGCCAGCGCATACGCCAGCCGCGCCACTGGATGCGGCGGTTTCAACATCTGTCCCGCATATAAGGGATGAAAATAAGGATAGTTATCCCGCAGCCGTTCGACCGTCGCCTCAAGTGCATTCGCAATCCGGTCCATCCCCGGCGCCGAACTCTTGTACTCTGGCAACTCAGAAAATGCAGCGTCCAGCCTTTGCACGGCCTCGAAAAATGTCGGCAATCCTTCTTGGTCGAGCATCACCAGTCACCAGTCACTTCCCTACTGCCATACCTTATCCAATTGCCCCGCCGTCTTCAGCAAATCCAGCTGTGCCTGTTGCTTCTGGAAATTCGCATCCAGATACGCCATCCACTTTTCGTTCTCATCCAGCCTGGCCTTCTCGACCTCGCGCAAATTCAGCTTCCCTTCGGCAAACTGCGATTGAAACACCGCCACATTTTGCTGCGCCAGTTGCAACTCCAGCCGCGCCACTTCTTTCGCCGCATCCCTCTCGCGCACTCGCCGCGTCTTTTGTCGGACGTCCGCGCTCAATTCGGTTCTCTTGTTTGTCAGGTTGACCTTGGCGGCCTCCAGGTTTATCTGCGCCATGCCCACCGCTGCTTTTGTCTGCGCGCTGAAGATCGGCACGTGCACATCGATCCCTGCATTGAAATTGTTCCGCTGAAACGTAGTGAAAAACTGCGTGTAGTTGTTGAACTTGGCCAGCACGCTGTAGATGCTGACGAATTCCAGCGTCGGGAAGTAGCCGCGCTTTTCGCCCTTCAGCCGGAATTCTTTCGCGCGAACGTCGGACTCCGCGAGTTGCAAGCCCGCATTGTGTGTCATCGCCAGCGCGACAAGGTTGTCTCCCGCCTGCTCGGCTTCCCCAGGCAACTCCTCGGGCATGACCTCAATGGCCTGCCCGTCCGAAAATCCGAGCTGATATCTCAGGAAAACTTCCAGCTCATCCTCCCGCCCCTCGAGCTGCAATATCCTCTGAATCACCTGCGCCTTTGTGAGCTGCGCCTTCGTCACTTCCACCGGCAGTTCGTATCCTTGTCCCTGCCGCTCCTGCGTCACTTGCAGAATTTTATCGGCGCTCTCCTGCTCCTTGCGCAACAACTCGAGGGAATGCCGCACCTTCCCGAGCTCCAGGTAGGCCATCGCCGTTCGCGTGATCACGCTGTTCTTGGTATCTTCCAGTGCAATCTTCTGTGCTTTGGCCTGCTCCTGCGTCTCTTTCGCCTGTCCTCGCAGCGGTTCGTTGAAAATTTGCTCCGTGTACGACACGTTGAAGATCGATGGCGCGCGTCCGCCCGGCGTTTCAGGTATCCCGTACGTATATCCCGCTCCGGAACCCGCGTAGAGGTTCGGCATGAACTGCGCCTTCGTAATCTGCGCGGCGCGATCCGCCACGCTCGCCTGAATCTTTGCCACTTGAATCTCTTTGCTGTTTTGCAGCGCCAGCTCAATCGCGCGCTTTAGCGTCAGCGGCACTGGCGTCCCATCCTTCGACACTTCCTGTGTGGCAGGCTGACTCGCTTTTGGCGCGCTTGGCTCTTGCGCAATCGCAGCTCCGCTGCACAACACCAGCAACGCACTGATCTCCGCCACCCGGTTCAGTAATTGCATTTTCGTGCTCCCCCGCCGCCGTTAGATTTCTGCGCACTCACTTTCACAATATCTTCCAAAGTCGCGCCTTACGAATCCCTGCGCGTCGCCACAAGACTCTGTTCTCCGAAAAATAAAAAGGCCGCCAAACACTCCTCAGGCTCGCTTCCAATGCCTATTCCGTATTCCCTATCCTCTCTCCGTGTCATTCGTATCTCAACGACTCCACTGGTTGCAGGCTCGCTGCCTGGTTCGCCGGCAGATACCCGAAGAACAGCCCCGTGGAACACGACACCACAAACGCGATGATCACGCTCAGTGGTGACACGGGAACCCGCAGGTTTCCCGGCAAAAAAGATTGGATTGCCACCGGAACGGCGATTCCAATCAAAATTCCGATAACTGCACCCCCTCCGCTGATCAAGAATGATTCGATCAAAAACTGGTACAGAATTTCCCGCCGCGATGCTCCTATCGCCTTGCGAATGCCGATCTCCCTCGTCCGCTCGGTCACCGTCACGAGCATGATGTTCATGATCCCTACTCCGCTGATCACCAGTGCGATGAACGCAATGATGATCAGCACGATCGTGAGCGCAAGCGAGATATTCCTCGCCGCGTTCAGAATCGCCGTCAGCGTTAGCACCTTGTATTCCGCTTCCGCGGGATGCCGCGCTCGCAACAATAGGCTCACCTGCCGCTCGACGGATGGCACGTCTTCCGCCCGCGCTGCCTGCGCATCCAGCAAACGTACCACTTCTATGCCGGTGTAATACTTCATGAGCGTGAAGGGCAGGATCACTGAGTTTTCCTGAATGTCGGAAAGGCCGAACGTCTCGACCCGTTCACGGAATACGCCGATCACCGTAAACGTCAACTCTCCCATGCGTATCGGTCTCCCGATTGGATTCTCTTGTCCAAATATCCGATCGGCGAGTTGTGCGGTGACCAAGCAGACTTTGCTGCGCATCTCCATGTCCCCTGCATCGAGATAGCGTCCGCGTAAGACGACTAGCCGCCGGATTGCCTGGTATCCCCCCGTCACTCCGACCAGATTCACCGGGCGCTCCACTCCGCCGACAACCACGGTCATTGGCAGTTCTCGCGTTCCTGCCACCTCGATGACATTAGGGATAGCTCTTACCGCTTCGAGGTCTTCCAGCGTCATTTCATAACTGAGCGGCTGCGGCTTGTCCGGCCGCTGGACCAACTCCACCTGGATCAGGTTGGAGCCAACGGCCTCGATCTGCGAAAGCACGAATTTCCTGCTGGTCAGCGCCACAGTGACCACCAGAACGATGGAAGCGCTTCCGATAATCACGCCCAGTGACGTCAGGATCGCGCGCAGCTTGTTCGCCCGCAGCGCGTCGATCGCCACTGAAAACGTCTCACGAATGTCCATCGTTGGCCCTTGGCCGGAGCTCTCTGGCGGCCGCTGCTTCCGAAACTCTCAACCCTTCCGCAGCCATTTCAACGCTTCCTGCGCCATTTTGTTTTTTGGATCGAGTTTCAGCGCACCCTCGAATTCCTTCGCCGCCTCTTCTCTCTTGTCCTGTTGTTCGAAGAGGCGCCCCAGCCACGCGTGTGCCGCGGCCGGCCGCGGATATCCCGAACGCGTCGGCGCCCTCTCTGCGTATTCCCTCAGCAGTCGTTCTGCTTCCTCGGGGTTTTCTTTCTTCAACACCAGCGCAACGCCCCGATAAAACTTTCCTCTCGGGTCGCCGGGTGCCACGCGCTCCCCGGCTTCCGCTACTGCTAGAAGTCGTTCCGGCTGGCTGCGCCTCACGCCGTAATCCCCGATGTCGTAAATCAACTCCGCCGACTTTGGATGGCTCTCCAGCGCTTTCGTGAATTCCCCATCCGCGATCGCGAAATCTTTTTTCTGCCGCCGACAATTCCCTGCCGCGTAGTGCCCTTCAGCGGCGTCCACCTCCGCCAATTGCTTGATCTGTGGCAAAGCCTTGTCTTCGCCGCCTCCCACCAGGCCCGGAGCGCTGCAATCGAATTCGATCAGCGCCTGCCGCGCCGCAAAATTCTTGGCATCAAGTTGCACTGCCGACTCGAATTCTTTCCGCGTTTTCTTCGCAAGCGATATCGCAGAAAACCAGCTCGCGTGATCGGCCTTTTCTCCATACGCTCTCCCCAGCCACTCGTGGTACATCGAGTTCTGCGGGTCGATTGCCACGGCCCTCTCCGCGCTCTTTATCGCCGGGTCATGCTCCTGCAATTCCAGATAACTTTTCGCTAGCAGCAGTTGCACTTCGCCGTTTTGCGGATCCTCGGCCGCGGCCACCTGTAGCGCCTGGATGGCTTTAAGATACTCGCTGTCTTCATAAGCGCGCCGTCCCGCTTCGAGGTTCGCTTCCTGCTTCACCGTTGTTGCCGCAATCGCCGCGCTCGCCAAGCACAGGCCTGCGAGCAGCCACCTCATCCTGCTAACCATTCCATCGTTCCGAGAAAAGCAACACTTCAGTCGTAATCACGGTTACTGTCATCCCATCGCGCAAATCGACGTCCCCCGGAAGCGCCACCAGATCGCCCTCCTTAAGCCCGCTCACTACTTCATAGTTCGTGGCGTCGGCGATGCCCACGCGAATCTCTCGTTTCTCCAGCGTGGATTTGCCCACGCCCAGCTGGTTACTTCTCACCACAAACACATAACGCCTTCCGCCCTCGGCAGCTACCGCCCCCCGCGGCACCGACAAAACTCCGAGTCGCTCCCGCGAATTGATGCGCACGTTCACGTTGATATTCGGCAACAGCTCCAGATTGTCGTTGTTCACTGCGCAGAGTAACTCACCTACGCTGCGGTTCTGGTGGGGCACCACTTGCTTCGGAATGATTTCCGTTTTCCCCACCCACGTCTTACTCGGTAGCGCGTCCCAGGTAATTTTCACTGGCTCATTCGCTTCCAGCGCCCCGAGCTCCGGCTCATCGATGAACGCCCGCACGCGAACCTTGTGCAGGTCCGCCATTTCCGCCAGCAAATCCCCCAGCTTGACGTAATCCCCGGCCTTCACCGGCAACGAATAGAGCGTCCCATCCGCCGGCGCAGTGATTCTTCCCTGCCGCACCTTTTCGTCGAGCGCGGCTACTTCGTTTTGAACCTGCTGCACCCGTAAAACTGTCTGGTCCGTGTCTAGCCGCACGCCCCGTTCAAACTCCTGCTTTGCGGCCGCCAGCCGTGTCACTTCAGCTTGTGTTTTCGTCAAGGCCAAGTCGTTTGCAGCCAGTTCGTCCGGCGTCGCCGCCTGCCGTGCGATCAGCCGCTGCAGCACATCGTGATTCTTTTGCAGCCGATCGCGCTCGGCTTGAGCTTTCGCCAGGTCGCCAATGACCCGGGCCGCGTCGTCAGTTTTTCCGCCTGCCTTTGCTGCTCTCAGGTCATCCTCCGCCTTCAAGAGTTTCCCCTTCGCTTCGGAGAACCGCGCCGCTGCATCCTTCACATCCAATTCCAGAATCACTTGCCCCTTCTTGACCGACTGCCCTTCCGTCGCTCTCACCTTCTCCACAAACGTATCCAGTTGCGCTCGCATCACAAAAGGCGCGATGGGCTCTACCTTTCCATTGCTTGTGATGGATGACACCAGGTTTTCCCGCACTGGCATCACCGCGGAAATCTTCGGCACCGGCTTTCGCCCGCTCAATTCGATCCCCGCGTACGCCAGCACTCCCGCCAGCGCCAGGTAGAGCAGAATCCGATTTCGCAGCCTGCGATCCATATTTTCCTATTCTGCGCGGCACTCCTTCTAAAACCCTGCAAGACGCAAGGGCACATCCCTCCGGCGCAGCATTTCTCCTATTTGTCCGTGGCTTGCTTGACCCTTGTCCGATAGACGCCAACGCATTTCATTCTAGCAAGAGCAGCGTGGCTTTCTCTAGATTCGTTGCAGGCGTTGCTTGTCCTGCGTCCCGCCCCTGTTTTCTTGAACCCATTCCCGGTATCGTGCATCTCTCACCTCTAACGGATGCTTCTTTTGTGTTCCAGGGATGCCGTCGACTCTCTATGGACGCCCTGCCCCATCGTGCTAGAATCAGCCTATGTCTGCTGAAAGCACGTCCGAAAAAATCGCCGCTCCAGCTCCAGGTGTCTCGCCCAAACCGCTGCAGCCTGGCGCCGTCGTCAGCCCCGTCATCCACCGCGTCTGCATCCAGTGCAATAACATGTTCCGCGTCACTCCCGACAGGTTTGATGCCAAGCAGTGCCCTATCTGTCACAAAGGCTGATCTCCCACGGTACATTGGCGCTTTTTTTGCCCACTGGATCCCGCTGTCACACTCTTTTCTTCTCTTTGCCTTTTCCCAAATCGCCATTCCCTCGCCGTAACACTTCCCCCGCGCCCCGCGTAGTACACTCAGAACGTCTGTGCCCTGTCTTACGATTTCCTGGCTAGAGGTCCCTCGATGATTGAAGCTCGTGGCCTGTCCAAACGCTTCCACGACAAGAAGCGCGGCGAAATTTGCGCCGTTGATAACGTGAGTTTCACCTGCCAGCCCGGCAAGATTTACGGTCTTCTCGGCGCTAACGGGGCCGGGAAAACCACCACCCTCCGTATGCTCGCCACCATCCTCGAACCCACCGATGGTACCGCTCTTGTTTGTGGTTATGACGTTGTCGAGCGGCCCGAAAAAGTCCGCGCCAACGTTGGTTTCCTCTCGACAGCCACGGCCCTCTATCGCCGGCTCACGGCCCAGGAATTTGTCGAATACTTCGGACGCCTCAATGGCTTAGACGAAGCAACGCTGAAAAAGCGCGTGGACGACATTTTCAATCGCCTCGACATGAACGGCTTCCGCGACCGCCGCTGCGACAAGCTCTCCACCGGCATGATGCAGAAAACCTCTATCGCCCGCACCCTCGTCCACGATCCTCCCGTTATGATCTTCGACGAACCCACCAACGGTCTCGACATCATGACCGCCCGCACCATCACTTCTTTCATCCGCGAATGCCGCAACACCGGCAAAACCGTCATCTTCTCCACCCACATCATGAGCGAAGTCGAAAAGCTCTGCGACACCATCGGCATCATCCAGTCTGGCAAGCTCCTTGCCGAAGGCACCCTCGCACAGCTCCGCGACAAATACGCCGAACACGACCTCGAGGAAATCTTCGTCAAAGTCGTCACTCCCCACTACGCTGCCGCGGAGGCCCACTGACATGTCCCTGCGCAACGTCGGCATCGTCTATCGCAAAGAATTAACCGAAGCCGTCCGCGATCGCCGCACCCTCATCTCCACCATCATCGTCCCGCTCTTGCTCTTTCCTGTTCTCAGCGTTGGTTTCGGTGCGCTGGCGGTTAGTCTGGTCGGCAAAGCCAAGGAAGAAATCCCCAAAGTCATGCTTCGCGGCGGCGACGACTCTCCCGCCCTCGTCGAAGGGCTAAAGAAGCTCGACAAAATCGAGATTGTTCCCGAAACGCCCGACTGGAAAGACGAAATTATCAACAAGGAAATCCGCGCCGCCGTGGAAATCCCCGCCGGATTCCAAGCCGACGTCGCTCAGCAGAAATCAGACACCGTAAAAATTTACAATTACGAAGGAGAAATGAAATCTGAATTCGCGACCGAGAAGGTCGAAAAGTACATGAAGGAATACCGTGACCGCGTCGTCAAAGACCGTCTCGCTGCCAAAAACCTCCCGGAAACGGTTCTGAATCCGTTCGAAGTAAAGCAGGAAAACGTCGCCCCGCCTGAAAAAGTCAGCGGCGCAGCGTTCGGCGGCATCATCGGCTACATGGTCATCCTTCTCTGCATGACCGGCGCCATGTATCCCGCCATGGACCTGACTGCCGGTGAAAAAGAGCGCGGCACCATGGAAACCATTCTCTCCAGTCCCATCTCCCGCATGCATCTCGTCCTCGGCAAATTTTTTCTGATCCTCACCGCCGCTCTCGGCACTGCCGCTCTTTCCGTCCTGTCCATGGGCTTTTCTTTTTCTGTCCTGGGGCGCTACACCGCCGGTAGCGGCCATGGCGAGGCCGCCTCACTCATTCTCAAACTTGGTCCGAAAACGGTGATCTCCGTCTTTCTCATAGCTCTTCCCGTTGCCGTGCTCTTCTCCGCCACTCTTATGACCATCGCCCTCTTCGCCAAAACTTACAAAGAGGCCCAGAGCTATCTGACGCCCATGACCTTCGTCGTGATCATCCCCGCCATCGCAGCCATGCTTCCCGGCGTCGAGCTCACTCCCAAGCTCTCTCTCATCCCCATCCTGAACGTCAGCCTGCTCTGCAAAGAACTAGTCACCGGCACCTATCATTGGAACTTCATCGCCATCATCTTTTTTTCCACCTGCGTCTACGCCGCCGCCGCCCTTTTCATCGCCATCAAAATGTTCCAGCGCGAATCCGTCCTCTTCCGCTCGTGACTTCTTCCCCCCTGGGGCACCCCGACCAGGTCGTGGTGCGCCTGCTGGGCTCCTATCCTTAATCTTTTGTAGGGGCGCAGCACCGCTGCGCCCTCCGTCCTGTCCGTTCAGCCCTCAAGGCCCCTCAAAAATCGCCGGTGTCGAATGTAAACACATCCTTTGTTGCCCCTATCCCCCAACCATAAAAAGGCGCACACTGGTTCCGAGGTTAACCCCATGGTTGCAATTGCAAGTGTTTGGAAGAAAAAGCACGACACTTTGAAAGCCAAGAGGAATGCGCTCTTCGCCACCTACACCAAGGACCCTCAAAATATCCATCTCGCCCGCGAAATCAAGGATATCGACGACGAAATCGCCGACTGCACCCAGCACGTCGAACAAGAACGTCGTGCCGAGCAGCGCGCCGCTTCCCCAGCGGGCAAGCTCGTGACCACTCCTAAGTGATACTGAAACGCTGCACGCCATCCGGGCGCGTTGCACCCGCTTACTGTTCCAGCGTCGTTTCGCCCTCCTGTAGAACTGGACTGGCTTCGATTCGCTTACCGAAGAGTCCCAAAAATTGAATAGCTCGACCCCCGTTTAGCCCTTTGATTACTCTTCAAGTATCGCGTGAAGCAGCATCGACTTTTCTTTCTGCGGCACGCCTTTTCCGTGTATGCTGTCATCATATTCCCGCCTCGTCCAGGAGCCAAAATTGTCTACCGCCCCACTGGTGCCCCAGCGCCTCGCATGGCCACGCCCAAAATACATTTTGTTCGCAGTCATCGGCGTCATGGTCGCCTACGTTCTTCGCCATAACGAGCATTTCCTCATTGACGCCAAGGATCCCGAATGGCCTCACATCCACCCCTTCAAATGGTGGCTTCTGCCGCACGGCTTGATGGGCGCCTGCGCTCTCTTGCTCGGGCCGATGCAGTTCTCTGATCGCCTGCGCCAGCGATTCACCAAGTTCCATCGCGTCGTCGGACGCTTCTACGTCGCCGGCGTTTTCGTCGCCGCTCCTCTCGGCTTTTACATTCAGCACTTCGAGGAACGCACCGGCTCTGCCCGTTCCTTTTAGCGTCGCCGCCGCCGTGGATGCCGTTTTGTGGATGCTCACCACCGGCATCGCCAATGGATGACTCGCAGTTTCGCGGTTGCCATCGTCTTTCTTGAAGTGCGCGTCATCGCTGGTGTCACCGGATGGGAAAGACTCGGCGAGCACGCCATCGAAACGATTGTCTGGGTCTGTCTCGCCTTCTCCCTGCTTCTCGCCGATGCCGTCCTGCAGTGGCAGGAATTTCGCCGCACCTCCCCGGCCCCTGCAAGAGCTCAGACTGCTGTTCGAGCACCTGCCCCATCAGCCGTTCTCACCGGCGACTAAAATCGGCTAGCGCACCTCCCACTAGGGTAGAAGACCGAGGGGCACGCCGACGAAGAACGCAAACATCTTTGCCCAGCCGTGGAGGCGTTCAGCAACTGCCTGAGATGTCTCAATATCAACTAATTTTGGTCTTTGAACCTTATCTTTGATTGACTCTTCAATCTGAGTCTTGACAACGGACTCCAGGCGCTTCGTTTGCGGGTCTAGCTACTTTCCGTCGCAAATATGAAGCATCGTAGCAAGTATTTATGGACTTTCTGTTGGTTGTGCGGTGTTGAAGTGTAGCCTTTCGTGTTGATGCTGCGTCTGAAGAAATTAAGGAGGCAGCGTGATCCAACTTC